>Ga0118677_10000215_pt1 | contig 121391 bp, 95 predicted proteins | sample AliMusrvi5mmetaG_FD_86154 | JGI IMG/M metagenome (GOLD analysis project Ga0118677, IMG submission 86154)
CAAAGATAGTAAAATACAAAACATTGGTATAAATATCCTTCGAAATGAATTCATCCATTTTCGTATTTCCATGCTGTGGTTTCAATGGCAAAGATACAATCTGAAAGCAATTCACAACCATAGCTTACAGTTTAGCCTCGTTCAATTAGTTGTGGAATCTATGTCAAAGATACAATCTGAAAGCAATTCACAACGGGGTGATTGGCTGCCCGTCGATGACAATGGTTGTGGAATCTATGTCAAAGATACAATCTGAAAGCAATTCACAACAAGGATTGACATATACAGTATTTTATATAAGTTGTGGAATCTATGTCAAAGATACAATCTGAAAGCAATTCACAACAGCTAAAGATTCTTCTATCAGGTCATGGGCGTTGTGGAATCTATGTCAAAGATACAATCTGAAAGCAATTCACAACGATGAACTTGGCAATGATTACGTTGGTTGGGTTGTGGAATCTATGTCAAAGATACAATCTGAAAGCAATTCACAACGGTGCCGGTTCTCGCCTTAGCTTTCCCTTAGTTGTGGAATCTATGTCAAAGATACAATCTGAAAGCAATTCACAACTGTATGTATCCGACTAGGGAATCTGTGATCGTTGTGGAATCTATGTCAAAGATACAATCTGAAAGCAATTCACAACCCTTCTGTCTCGGCTAGTTTTCCCATTAATGTTGTGGAATCTATGTCAAAGATACAATCTGAAAGCAATTCACAACTCGGGGTGACTCCGGATGGGATAGTCGGTGGTTGTGGAATCTATGTCAAAGATACAATCTGAAAGCAATTCACAACAAGAATCGGTTTGGGCTTACTTAACCGGTAGTTGTGGAATCTATGTCAAAGATACAATCTGAAAGCAATTCACAACGGTAGAGAAACGTGGAATTGACTTCGTTGGGTTGTGGAATCTATGTCAAAGATACAATCTGAAAGCAATTCACAACAATGTTCATCCAGGTACATCCGGATCTCATGTTGTGGAATCTATGTCAAAGATACAATCTGAAAGCAATTCACAACAATATTTGTTGATGGAAACCATAGATTTTTGTTGTGGAATCTATGTCAAAGATACAATCTGAAAGCAATTCACAACGCGAGGTTCTAGCGTGAGAATATGCCTATTGTTGTGGAATCTATGTCAAAGATACAATCTGAAAGCAATTCACAACAGTCCTTATGATCTGATGTTCCGTCCTGACGTTGTGGAATCTATGTCAAAGATACAATCTGAAAGCAATTCACAACAGAAAATGGCTGTTTAATATTCTCACGCATGTTGTGGAATCTATGTCAAAGATACAATCTGAAAGCAATTCACAACGGTACGGTTTCGGGTATGTCCAAGAACTTTGTTGTGGAATCTATGTCAAAGATACAATCTGAAAGCAATTCACAACAACTGCAGTGGTTGCAGTGATCGGTGATCAGTTGTGGAATCTATGTCAAAGATACAATCTGAAAGCAATTCACAACATAATCCAGTGTTAAAAACTTATTCTGATTGTTGTGGAATCTATGTCAAAGATACAATCTGAAAGCAATTCACAACTGATCGAAGGCACAGAACAAAATCATACAGGTTGTGGAATCTATGTCAAAGATACAATCTGAAAGCAATTCACAACAGGCTGAACCGGTCAAAGAACAAACAATCGGTTGTGGAATCTATGTCAAAGATACAATCTGAAAGCAATTCACAACGAATGGTTTGACATGATACTGTGTTGATGTTGAAGTTCACTTGACAAAGCCCTGGGTGGGAAACTGCCCGGGGTTTTTTATTTCTCGCAGTATTTCTCGTTGAGTTCCGCAGATGGAACGCCCTATTGATGGCTTGCACGGATAATATTCAAATGTCCTGTTGTTTAATTGCAAAGAAATTCCTATTTTTGCACACTCTAAAAAAAAGAGGATTCATAAATCTTCATAATGTATTTAAAATCAAAGACTCATGCAGAATAAAGGCGTTGTTAAATTTTTTGCGATCACGTTTGCTTTGGTATGTATATTCCAACTTTCCTTTACATTCATAAGCTACCGGTATTCAAACAAGGCATACGATTATGCGAATGATCCGAAGGTAACTGAACTGTCAAGGAAGATGTCGAAAGGTGATCCCCTGCGTAAGGAGTTCCTGTACGACTCCATCTCCAAGAGGCGGATGGAATATTTCAACGACTCCATGGCCAACATCCCGGTCTATAACATCCTCCTGAAGAAATATACATTGAAGGATGTCAGGGAAAGAGAGATCAACCTTGGTCTTGACCTTAAAGGCGGGATGAACGTAACCATGGAAGTATCGGTGCCCGATATCATCCGTGCACTTTCGGGATACAGCCAGAATCCGATCTTTAACAAAGCCCTGAAGGATGCAGTCGAGCAGGAGAAAAACAGTACTGCTGATTTTGTGTCTCTCTTCTATGCTTCTTTCAAGAAAACCGATCCCAACGCCAAACTTGCTTCGATCTTCAACACCGTTGAACTGAAAGACAAGATCAATTACAACACCACGAACGATGAAGTGATCAAGGTCATCCGCGATGAATCAAACGCCGCCATTGACCGTACATTCAATATTCTCCGTACACGTATCGACCGTTTTGGGGTTACCCAGCCGAACATCCAGAAACTGCAGACTGCCGGCCGTATCCTCATCGAACTCCCGGGTATCAAAGATCCCGAACGTGTAAGAAAACTTTTGCAGGGAACTGCCCAGCTTGAATTCTGGGAAACATACCAGTATCCTGCACTTCACTCCTACTTTGCCGAAGCAAACAAAAAGCTTGTTGCCATCATGAATTTCAATGAGGATTCTGCTAAACTGAAGGCCGGGCTGAAAGACACAACCGGTTTGAAAAATACCATTGAGAACAAAGCAGCTCTTGCAGAAAATAAGACACCGGCGAAAAAAGAAGAACTGAAAAAAGAGAACATCGTAAAGAAAGATATTGCAAAAGCCGCAGATACCAGCAAAAAGGGGAATGCCCTTCTGAAACAGCTGGGAAAAGATACTTCAGCAAAAGCTCTTGCACAGAAGAAACAGCAATCAGTTGAAGAATATGCAAAAACAAATCCTTTGTTTGCTTATCTCCAGCCCTCAGTTTACCAGAATAAAGACGGACAGTATGTAACCGGGCAAACCGCAATGGCCGGACGTGCACTGATCAAGGATACTGCGCGCGTCAACAACATGCTGCGCCAGGTAAAAAGCATTTTCCCACGTGATCTGAAACTTGCATGGTCGGTAAAACCACGCGCCGAATCTCCGGAAGTGCTGGAACTCGTTGCATTGAAAATCACTTCACGCGATGGCTCACCTGCACTCGGCGGGGATGTGATCACCAACGCACGCCAGGATTACGACCAGAACGGCAGGGTTGAAGTTTCCATGTCGATGAACTCGGAAGGCGCCAGGATTTGGAAAAGACTCACCGGTGACAACGTCGGCAAACAAATTGCAATCGTTCTTGACGGTTATGTTTATTCCTATCCAAACGTCAATGGTGAAATTCCAAACGGGAGTTCATCGATTACCGGCGGTAACATGACCGTTGAAGAAGCCCAGGACCTCGGGAACATCCTGAAAGCAGGAAAGCTCCCGGCCCCGGCACGGATCGTATCTGAAGAAGTTGTAGGACCGTCACTCGGACAGGAATCAATTAATGCCGGTATGCTCTCTTTCATTATTGCTTTCATCGGCATCCTGCTTTATATGTCGCTTTATTATAACGGTGCCGGTCACGTTGCTGACATTGCACTGTTTGCAAACGTATTCTTCCTCTTTGGCGTTCTTGCCTCTGTCGGCGCAGTTCTGACACTTCCCGGTATCGCCGGTGTTGTGTTAACACTTGCCATGGCAGTCGACTCGAACGTTATTATCTACGAGCGAATGCGGGAAGAGATCCGGGCGGGAAAAGGCCTGCGGCTTGTCGTCAAGGATGGATTCCATCATGCATTATCAGCCATTATCGACGGTCACGTTACGACAATCCTTACCGGTATCGTACTTTACATCTTCGGATCAGGTCCTGTCCAGGGTTTTGCAACAACCCTCGTCCTTGGTCTGTTGCTGTCACTCTTCTCATCCATCTTCATTGCACGTCTTTGCTTTGAATTCATGCTCGACCGGAACATGAAGATCACGACCGGAAATAAATACACATTCAATGCACTCCAGAACACCCACATCAATTTCATCGGTCTCAGGAAAAAGATGTACATTCTTTCATTGGCTATCATTGTTCCCGGTATCATCAGTATTTTCGTCAGGGGTCTTGATCCGGGCATTGATTTTACGGGAGGAAGAAGTTACGTGGTCAGGTTTGACCAGAAAGTCAACACCACTGATTTGCGTGCATCCCTGACAAAAGTGATGGGTGAAGCTCCGGAAGTTAAGACCTTCGGCCCTAACAACCAGGTCAAGATCACCACCAAACTGATGATCAATGAACGGACGCAGAAAGCCGATTCGATCGTTGATGCCCGTTTATTCCAGGGGGTGAAAGGAACCTATAAATCTCCGATCTCATACAAGGATTTCAAATCCAATGATCCCAAGAAGATCATCGGGGAACTGAGTTCACAGCGTGTAGACGCGACGATCTCATACTCCCTGATCAGGCAGGCTTTCTTTGCCGTCTTCTTCTCCCTGATCATTATCTTTATCTACATCGCCATCCGGTTCAAGAACTGGCAGTATGGACTGGGAGGTGTGATCTCACTGTTCCATGACACGCTGATCATCATCACTTTCTTCACTTTGTTCCATGGACTTCTGCCATTCAGCATGGAAGTTGACCAGTCGTTCATTGCCGCCTTGCTGACGATCATCGGGTATTCCATCATGGATACGGTTATCATCTTCGACAGGATCCGTGAATATACCCATCTCTATCCAAAGAGAGACCTTGCATTCAACATCAATGGCGCTATCAACAGCACCCTTGGACGAACCATCAATACTTCAGGTATTACGGTCGTAACGTTGATCGTGATCTTCATCTTTGGTGGTGAAGTCCTGAGGGGGTTCATGTTTGCATTGCTGATCGGGGTAATCTCCGGAACCTATTCATCCGTTTTCAACGCCACTCCTATTGCCTATGATTTCATCATGATGGGCAAGAGAAGAAAAGAGAAAAAAGAACTGGCGAAAAAAGGAAAGTTGTAATATTATCCTGTTGACAAGTTGAGAAAAGTCCCGGTTATTTTACGGGACTTTTTTTTATTTTTGTAATGCAATATAGTTCTGGCTTTTTTGTTTTTTCAAATGCCAAAATGTCTTTCCTATGAATAAAATCTCCGGAATACTTATCATCCTGCTGTTTCTCTTATCATCTGCATTGCTGGCCCAGAACAAGTATACAAAAACCGCCGATAATGCATATTCTGATCAGCAGTACATGATTGCCCTGCAACGATACCAGAAAGCCTATTCGAAGGTCAAGAAAAACAAGGGAGAACGTGACCGCATTTCGTTCAGGATTGCCGAATGCTACCGCATGATGAACAACATGAAGAAAGCGGAGATTGCATACAAGCGCCTGGTTACAGGGAATTATGTAAAGACCGACCCGAAGGTTATCCTTTCATATGCCGATGCGCTGAAGACCAATGGAAATTATGATGAAGCAATAATCCAATACAAAGCCTATCTCGAGAAATTCCCTTCAGATGTCCGTTCTGAAAGAGGAATCCAGTCCTGTACCGATGCAAAAGAGTGGATTAAAAATCCTTCAAAATATGGAGTGAAGTGGGAGAAGAAGATCAATACCAAGGATGATGAGTTTGCCCCCGCTTATGCAGATAAGACGCACAGTTCAATCATCTTCACATCCGATCGCGGCGGAGCCAAAGGAAAAGATCTTGACAGCTGGACAGGACTGGGATTTTCTGACCTGTTCATTGCCAGGAAGGACCGGAAAGGCGACTGGAGCAATCCTACGCCGGCCGACCCGAACCAGGTAGTGAATACCAAGGCCAATGAAGGGGTTGCAAAGTTCAACAGCCATTATACTATGCTATATTTCACACGCTGCTACAATGAACCTAAGAAAAAAAATGGCTGCGGTGTTTACAAGTCCAGCAGAACAGGCGTTTCCAGCTGGGGCGACCCTGAAAGGATTGATCTTGGCGGTGACAGTACCACCGTACTTGGACATCCGACAGTAACGGATGATGAAAGCACTATTTATTTCTGCGCTGATCTTCCGGGCGGATATGGTGGCAAGGATATCTGGATGGCAACTAAAAAAGGCAAAACGAAGGGATCAGGATACGGACATGCAATCAATCTCGGCCCAGAGATAAATACCGCAGGTGATGAGCTTTTTCCATTTATCAGGGAGGACAGCATTCTCTATTTTTCTTCCAATGGTCATCAGGGTATGGGAGGTCTCGACATCTTCAGGTCGGTAAAGCAAGGTGACAAGTGGAGCAAGCCGGAAAACATGAAATATCCGATCAACTCTTCCTCTGATGATTTCGGAATTGTTTTCAACCCCGATGAACCTGAAGAGGGATACTTTTCATCCAACCGTCCCGGTGGAAAAGGCAGGGATGATATCTATTCATTTGTCGTGCCGCCCTTGTTGTTTACACTCGAAGGGAATGTTACTGATGACAGGACATTACAGCCCTTGCAGGGAGTTGCTGTCAAGATCGTTGGAACCAATGGCAAATCCGTGCAATACATCACGGATGATAAGGGGCATTACAGTTTCAACAAGAACCAGATTTTCCCGGCAACTACCTATGAGATGATGTTAACAAAGAAGGATTATTTCAACGAGAAAGGAAAGGAGACAACCGTTGGCCTTGAGAAGAGCAAAGATCTTGCGCATAATTTTATTCTCAGGCCGATCCCGAAAAAGCCGGTCGTGCTTCCTGATATCTTGTATGATCTTGATAAGTTTGACCTGAAGCCGCAGTTCCAGGATTCGTTGCAGGGGCTGATCGCGACTTTGGATGCCAACGAAACTATTGTTGTTGAACTTGCATCCCATACTGACTCCCGCGGATCAGACGAACGGAATGATGTGCTGTCACAGCGTCGTGCCCAGTCAGTTGTCGATTACCTGATTTCACGCGGAATTGATCCTGATCGCATGGTTGCCAAGGGATATGGAAAAAGAGTTCCGCGGGTTCTTACTAAAGATATTACAAAAGACGGCACATTCTTTAAATCAGGGACGGTCCTGAATGACTCCATCATCAACCTGTTGCCGAATACACAGGCAAAAGAGGCGGCCCATGCACTGAACAGGAGAACTGAATTCAGCATCCTCAGGAATGATTTCATTCCGAAGCAAACCATCACGAAAGGCGTTACCCCGACCATTGAAGTGATTGAGAACCCTGAAGAAAATTCGGTCGCATTCTCGGTTACCAAGGATGGTAATTATGAAGCAACCTGCTTTGTGAACGGCATCACGATGAGTTTTGATTACAGTAAAGGGGAGAAGGAATTCTTCATCCTGCCGGATGCGGCACTGAAACTCCTTAAAGAAGGTGTTATCGATAAGACGGATTTCAAAGGCGATGTATCCAAGATCATTGGGGAAGGATCAATTGCAGACAAAGCCGTGATCACCCTGAAAGAAATCCGGATCGGGAAAAACACCCTGAAGGATGTCGAAGTTACTGTCAATAAGAAGATCAAATCGAACTTCCTGATGGGAGATAATACGTTGTTGAAATTCGGGGCATTTACGATTGATAACGACGGATCGAAGATTATCTTTAAATAGAGGTTGTCTAAAAAGAAAAAATCACCGCAAAGACGCAAAGACGCTAAAGAATATCAATAACAGTCACCACATAAGCAGCCTTGGCTTCTTCGGTTCCGGCGAAGCCGGAAATTGAACGAATTGAGATAAAAGAAGGCGCAGCTGCGGTGTGGTGACTAGGCCCGCGCGGCCTGAGCGCAATACTTAATCAGAAGGATAATGACAGATTCTTCAAGGTATGACCGCAGGGGCGTTTCTTCTTCCAAGGAAGAGGTTCATGCTGCGATTCATGCGGTGGACAAGGGATTGTATCCGGGTGCTTTTTGCAAGATCATTCCTGATCTCACCGCTGGTGATCCGGATTACTGCAACATCATGCACGCTGATGGCGCCGGGACAAAATCATCCTTAGCTTATATTTACTGGAAAGAAACGGGTGATCTTTCGGTCTGGAAAGGAATTGCACAGGATGCCATCGTCATGAACCTTGACGATCTGCTTTGTGTCGGTGCCGTTGACAACATTCTCCTGTCTTCCACCATTGGCAGGAACAAAAACCGGATTCCGGGAGAAGTCATTTCAGCAATCATCAACGGAACAGAAGAATTCCTTGAAGAGATGCGAAAACTGGGCATCGGGATTTCCTCCACCGGCGGAGAGACTGCTGATGTCGGTGATCTTGTGCGAACCATCATTGTTGATTCGACGGTATTCTGCAGGATGAAAAGATCAGGTGTGATCGATGCATCAAACATCAGGGCAGGCGATGTGATCGTCGGACTTTCTTCTTCCGGACAGGCGAGCTATGAATCCTCATACAATGGGGGAACAGGCAGCAACGGGCTGACCTCTGCACGGCATGACCTGTTTGATAAAACTTATGCCTCATTGTTCCCGGAAAGTTATGACGGCAGTATTCCTGAAGATCTTGTCTACACAGGTAAAATGAAACTTACCGATTCCTCTGAAATTCCGGGCATCACGGTAGGGAAGCTGCTCCTCTCTCCTACCCGGACCTCTGCACCGGTCATCAGGAGTGTATTGAAATCATTGGGAAGCAATATCCACGGGATGATCCATTGCAGTGGCGGCGGCCAGACCAAGGTGATGAAATTTGCGAAGAAGCTGCATATCATCAAGGATAATCTTTTTCCTGTTCCGCCGCTTTTCCGGCTTATACAGGAACAATCAGGAACTCCGTGGCAGGAGATGTACCAGGTTTTCAACATGGGACACCGGATGGAGATCTATCTTCCGGAAGCTTTTGCTGATGAAGTGATAAATATCGCCAGGGAATTCAAGGTTGAAGCGCGGATCATCGGCCGGTGTGAGGCCTCAGATACGACAACACTCACGATTAAAACTGAATCCGGAACTTTTAACTATTAGGAAGAAACCACAGAGGCACAGAGAACACGGAGAAGCACAGAGATTTTCTCCTTGAAACTTAGTGTTCTCCATGTCTCCGTGTTTCAATCTTATGACAAGAATAGATTTCGCCAATTTTAGTACCTTTGCACCTCCATTGCAATCCATGAACGATGTTAGATAAACTCGAAGCCATCAAGGTTAAATATGATGAAATTGAAGCCAAAATTGCCGATCCGGCAGTAATGGCAGACATGAAAGGCTACATCAAGCTGAGCAAGGATTATAAGTCTCTTCAGCCGGTAATGGATGCTTATGAGAAGTATAAGAATATCCTGTCAAATCTTGACCATGCCAAGGAGATTGTCTATAATGAAAAGGATGAAGAGTTCAGGGCCATGGCAAAAGAGGAAGTAGAGACCCTTTCGAATCAGAAAGACCAGATGGAGGAGGATATCAGGTTGCTCCTGGTGCCTGTTGATCCGGAGGATGCAAAGAATGCCGTAGTCGAGATCCGTGCAGGTACAGGCGGAGATGAAGCAAGTATTTTTGCCGGGGATCTATTCCGGATGTACAATAAATTCTGTGAAACCCGTGGCTGGAAAGTGGAGATGGTTGATTTTACGGAAGGAACAGCAGGCGGATTCAAGGAAGTTATTTTTAATGTTTCAGGTGATGGCGTGTATGGTGTCATGAAATATGAATCGGGTGTTCACCGGGTTCAGCGTGTGCCGCAGACTGAAACACAGGGCAGGGTTCATACTTCAGCCGCAACTGTTGCCATCCTTCCTGAGGCCGACGAATTTGAAGTCGAGGTAAAACCTTCGGATGTTCGTAAAGATACCTTCTGCTCTTCCGGACCTGGCGGGCAATCGGTAAACACTACTTATTCCGCTATCCGGTTGACGCATGTTCCTTCAGGAATCGTGGTCAGCTGCCAGGATGAAAAATCACAGATCAAGAATTTTGAGAAGGCAATGAAAGTGCTGCGGTCACGGCTGTATGAGCTGGAGCACCAGAAATACCTGGATGAAATCTCCAAGAAACGGAAAACCATGGTCTCAACGGGCGACCGTTCTGCAAAGATCCGTACATACAACTATCCGCAAAGCCGTGTGACGGATCACCGGATCAACCTGACACTGTATAATCTCCCGGTGATCATGGACGGCGATGTAATGCCAATCATCGAAGCGCTACAATTAGCCGAGAATGCGGAGAAGATGAAAGAAGCTGTAAGTTAATAAGTCAACTTTGTTTTTGCTTCTGGACATTTTTAACCGCTAAGGCGCAAAGGCGCTAAACTAGTTGTAAAGTATATCTGATCTTTGCGTCTTCGCGTCTTTGCGGTAATATTATTCTAAAAATACGATCAAATGAACCGTTCCGAGCTGATCTCCATAATCAGGAAAAAGAAATCCTTCCTCTGCATTGGTCTCGATACCGATCTTTCGAAAATCCCTCAGCATCTTCTGGAACTTGAGGATCCGGCTTTTGAATTCAACAAGCAGATCATTGATGCCACGCACGAATATGCTGCCGCATACAAACCCAACCTTGCATTTTATGAGTGCAATGGCCTCAAAGGATGGCAAAGCCTCACCCGGACAATCCAGTACCTGAAAAAATTTGATGTCTTTACCATTGCCGATGCCAAGCGCGGAGATATCGGGAATACTTCGACACAGTATGCCAGGACATTCTTCGCCCCTGTCCAGTCAGGTCTTGATTTTGATGCAGTGACGGTCGCGCCTTACATGGGTGAAGATTCTGTAAAGCCATTTCTTGAATTTGAACACAAATGGGTCATTCTCCTGGCTCTTACATCAAACAAGGGAGCAGCAGATTTTCAGTTCACAATGACAGACGGAATAACGCTCTTCGAGAAGGTTCTTGAAAAAGCAAAAACATGGGGAAGCATGGAAAACATGATGTTCGTTGTAGGCGCGACACAGGCGGAAATGCTCAGCCAGGTAAGAAAAATTGTTCCTGATCACTTCCTGCTTGTACCGGGAGTCGGTGCACAGGGAGGAAGTCTTGAAGAAGTATGTAACTTTGGATTAACCAGCGATTGCGGCTTGCTGGTGAACTCTTCCAGGAATGTCATCTATGCATCCAAAGAAATTGATTTTGCTGAAGAAGCCAGGAAAGAAGCGGTGAAAATCCAGGAACAGATGGCCGGAATCATGGCCGGCAAAGGAATACTGCATTAATCCCTTCTCAACTTTCTGTTAATGGTGACCAGGTCTCGGCAGTCCCATGAACGGACTCTTCGGGCCCTGATGATACCTTGGCCCATATTTAGCCGAATCCTGCTGATGTCTCACATATTCATGGTAGTCCCAGGATGAAGAAAATATTGACTGGGGTGGAATCAGTGCTTTCCAGATTATCGTATCCTTTGAAAAGAGGACAAACTCTGCCGGCATGTCTGAAGGCTTGGTAAGTAAAATCTGGCCTTTCACACCATCCCTAAAGGCGATATAAGCCACATCCCTGAGCTTTATGACTTCACCATTCATGAAGAGCGTGTCGAAAGAAATCCGCTGGATGCTGCCTTCCACCTGTTTTTTCGGTTGCTGTAATCCAATGATACATTTATCCCCGGCAGTGACGGCCCGAAGACGAGGGTCCTTTGGTTTCCGGAAGAAAATGCAGTGGTTGTCATAGTCGGGAGCCTGGGCAAAGGAGTCAAGAACAAAGCAGGTCAGCAGGAACGTCAGGGCTAATTTCATGGGTTGGTCTTTTATTCAAATATAGATAAAAACATGAATCTAGTAGGAATAATTATTTACTTCTTATTGTTACACAGAGTTCACCGAGATGACACGAAGAACCACAGAGATTTAATTCCAACCTTGCTTTTTCAGCTGTATCTTCTGCCGGTTTCCTCCGTGAAACTCTGTGTCTTCTCTGAGAACTCCGTGTAATAACATTAAAAATTCAGCAGATATATGTTTAATTAAACCTTCTTTGCCTTTATCCTTGCAGTGATCTTCGGATCATGTAGTTCTCTCAATGCATCGGCAGCAATCCATCGGGCGCTTTTCGAGCCTTGCTGAGCAATCTTTTCCCCGGTTACAATTGCACACCCGCGCAGGAACCAGCTTCTTTTCCCGATCTGGCGCAGGGCCCAGTTCACTGCTTTCCTGACAAAATTTCTTTCATCATGCGATTCACGCTCAATAACCGGGAGAAACTGCAACAACTTTTCATCCGGTGATTTTTTGTCATGAACTGCCAATGCCGCCATCATGACAAAACCAGCCCGCTTGACAAATTCGCTTTTTTCCTTGCTCCATGTGTGTGCCATATCGTATGCAAAGGGAGTTTTATCAAAGAGCGTGCTGCAGGCCTGGTCGCAAACATCCCAGGAATCAAAATCCCTGGCCCACTCATTCATCTGGTGAATCGTCACTTTGGTTGGTTCATCAATGAATGCCGCGATCAACCGGGCTTCATGATAGCCGGTCTTCCATAGTTCCAGCGCCAGTTCATGGTTCCTGCCAAGGCCTTTAGCAATGGCACGCAATGTTGGAAGGTTTATCCCGAAGGCCTTGTCTGTATTGATACCGTATCGGGCCATCCCGGTGAGATTAGTGGGATTTTCTTTGCTCTTCAGTAATTGAATAATCTCATTGGTTTGCTTTTCCATTTTTCTCTTTGTAATGGTATTCTTTTTTAACCGCAAAGGCGCTAAGGCGCTAATAAAAAAACCTCAAAGGCGGAATTACCAATGAGGTCCTTAATTTATAAATCCTGGTTAAGGTTAGTTGATGATAGTATTCCAGCCATGGGAATCGGGTTCATTCCCTTCCTGGATCCCTTTCAGTTTGTTATAAAGCTTTGTGGAAATCGGTCCGGCCACGCCATCCTTGCAGTATTGATAAACCTTTCCTGTTTCCCGGTCGACGATCTGACCAATCGGGGAAATTACAGCTGCTGTGCCGCAGGCCCCTACTTCTTCAAACTCTTCCAGTTCTTCAACAGGAACATGCCGCTTTTCTACCTTCATGCCCATTTCCGTTGCCAATTCCCTGAGAGACATATTGGTGATAGAAGGAAGAATGGTAATTGAATCCGGCGTGATATACGTATTGTTTTTTATCCCGAAGAAATTAGCCGGACCTGCCTCATCAATGTATTTCTTTTCCCTGGCATCAAGAAATATCGCAGAAGCAAATCCTTCTTCATGTGCACGGTCGCCCGGGCGAAGGCTTGCAGCATAGTTCCCGCCAACCTTGATATTTCCAGTTCCCAACGGTGCTGCACGGTCATAATCACGCACGATCTGCATCTTCACAGGCTTGAAGCCTTCCCTGAAATAAGGACCAACAGGACCGACAAAAACCAGGAATGTATACTCCTTAGCCGGTTTCACACCAACCTGTGCACCTGTACCGATCAATAGCGGCCGGATATAAAGCGAAGCACCTTCTCCAAAGGGAGGAACATATTTCAGGTTCAGTTTGACAACCTTGAGAATGGCTTCCTTGAATAATTCTGCCGGTACTTCAGGCATCATCAATCCAACCGCTGACCTGTTCATTCTTTTTCCGTTTTCTTCCAGGCGGAAGATCCGGATTTTACCATCAGCACCCCGGAAGGCTTTCATGCCTTCAAATGCCTCCTGGCCGTAATGCAGGCAGGTTGCAGCTATATGCATATTGATGTATTCAGATTCGGAAACTTCGAGTTTTCCCCATTTTCCATCCTTGTAAATACAACGGACGTTGAAATCAGTTTTAAAATAACCGAAAGGCAGGCATTTCCAATTTATCGGGTCCATAGATATAATAATTAAGTTGTTGATAGTTCAATCGGCGATAACATGGTAAAATTAGGAATTTTCTCAAGGCCAAAAAAGAAATCGGGTATATTTTTCTTTCCCCGGTCATTTTGGCAGTTAATCCGTAATGGCACTTCCTTTGATGAAGGCGGATGACTTTAACCAAAAACCATAATCCCCATGCAAAAAGGAAAAATTAACGTTCAAACGGAAAACATCTTCCCTATCATAAAGAAATTTCTGTATTCCGACCATGAAATATTCCTGAGAGAACTCATATCAAATGCCGTGGATGCCACGCAGAAGCTGAAAACACTTGCGACGCTCGGAAAATATAATGGCGACATGAGCGACCTTACCATTGATGTATCTATTGATAAAGAGAAAAAAACAATCACCATCAAGGACAACGGAATCGGGATGACATCGGAAGAGGTTGATAAATATATTAACCAGATTGCCTTTTCGAGTGCCGAAGAGTTTGTAAAGAAATTCAAGACAAAATCTGAAGCAGAGATGAATGCCCTGATCGGTCATTTCGGGCTGGGATTCTATTCCACATTCATGGTTGCTGACCAGGTTGAAATCCTCTCGAAAACCTATAAAAAAGGTGGCGAAACAAAAGCTGTTCACTGGGAATGTGATGGAAGTCCTGAATATTCGATGGACGAATGCGACAAGAAAGACCGGGGAACTGAGATCATAATTCATGTTTCGGAAGAATCAAAGGAATATCTTGAAGAATATAAAATCCTTGAACTACTGAAAAAATACTGCAAGTTCCTGCCCGTACCCATCCGTTTTGGAAATGAAAAACATTGGGAAAAGGTAGAAGGCAAAAAGGATGCCGAAGGAAAAGACAAGGAGATTGAAGTTGAAACCCCGCGAATCATCAACAATACAAATCCGCTCTGGAAACAAAAACCGGTTGATCTGAAGCAGGAAGATTACATCAAGTTCTTCCATGAGCTTTATCCTTATAATTTCGAGGAACCACTTTTCCAGATTCACCTGAATGTGGATTACCCGTTCAACCTGACCGGAATACTTTACTTTCCAAAGGTTAAAAAATCGTTCGAAGTCCAGAAGGATAAGATCCAGCTCTATTGCAACCAGGTCTTTGTGACAGATTCAGTGGAAGGCATTGTGCCCGATTTCCTGACAATGTTGCATGGTGTTCTGGATTCACCGGATATTCCGCTTAATGTTTCCCGAAGCTACCTGCAAAGTGATCCGAATGTCAAGAAGATCTCAAACCACATTACAAAAAAGGTTGCTGACAAACTGGAAGAACTTTTCAAGGAAAACCGTCCGGATTTTGAAGCAAAATGGGATGATATCAAGGTATTCATTGAATATGGGATCATCTCCGAACAAAATTTCTTTGACCGTGCGAAAAAATTCTGTCTCCTGAAAAACACGGATGGAAAATATTTCACATTTGAAGAATATGAAAAGTTTATCGGTGAGACCCAGAAGAACAAGGAAGGACAGCTCATTTATCTTTATACAAGCAATGTCCAGGAACAGTACCAGTTTATCCAGACTGTCAAGGAACGCGGATATGATGTGCTCCAGATGGACGGGATCATCGACGGTCATTTCATCAGCAACCTTGAGCAGAAGCTTGAGAAAACACATTTCTCACGCGTCGATTCAGATACGGTCGACAACCTGATCAAGAAAGAAGATGCCATGCCATCCAAACTCGATGATGAGCAGAAGAAGAAGCTGCAGGAGATGATCGAGAAGCAGGTTGACAAGCAGAAATTCACCATCACGTTCGAAAGCCTGAGCGAAACTGAGCAGCCGATGCTGATCACACAACCTGAGTTTATGCGCAGGATGAAGGAGATGTCGGCCATGGGCGGCGGAATGACATACATGGGCGAATTACCGGATCACTACAACCTGGTTGTAAACACCAATCACCCGGTGATAGGGAAGATCCTGGGCGAAACTGAAGAAGACAAGCAACAAGGCATCATCCGGCATATCTTTGATCTTTCGATGCTGGCACAAAATCTCCTGAAAGGGAAAGACCTGGCAGAGTTTATTAAGAGAAGCACGGAAATGATTAAATCTTAATTCGTAGAGGTCGTCTCAAAATAAAAGATTTTAATGATAACCGCAAAGACGCAGAGACGCAGAGAGTTGATGATCAAAACATTTTTTCTCTGCGCCTCTGCGCCTCCGCGGTAGAAACAGACTTTTGAAACATCTCTACTTAATGATAAAGTAATTTAACAATTCTTTAAACCATCACATAGTATAATTAGTAATTTCGCAAAAACAAAAAACAGGATTATGAAACTATCAACAGGCTGGATCGTAGCCATCGTTATCATCGCAGTGATCATTATCGGCGTCATGTCGGGAGTAGGAACCTATAATAAACTGGTAAATAAAGAAGAAACCGTTAACCAGCAATGGGCCAATGTACAAAGTGTTTATCAGCGCCGGGCTGACCTGATCCCGAATTTAGTTGCAACCGTGAAAGGTGTTGCCAATTTCGAACAGCAGACATTGACCAATGTTATCGAGGCAAGGTCAAAAGCTACTTCCGTAAATATCAACCCTAAAAACCTTGATGCTGCATCCTTACAGAAATTCCAGGCCGCACAGGATGGATTAAGCAGTGCATTGTCACGGTTGATGGTGGTAGTTGAAAGATACCCTGAACTGAAAGCCACACAAAATTTCACTGAATTACAAGCCCAGCTTGAGAGCACCGAGAACCGGATCACTGTTGAAAGAAGGAATTTCAACGAGGCAGCGCAGGATTACAATAAATATATGAGAAGCTTCCCTACAAACATGTTTGCAGGGATGTTTGGCTTCCAGAAAAAAGCCTATTTTGAATCACAAGCCGGAGCTGAAAAAGCACCCAAAGTTGAATTTTAAGAACGTGTGTCCAGGATCAGAGGTTAAAGAAGAAACGAGATGGGTGTAACAGCAAAGAAATTCTTCACAAAGCAGGAGCAGGAAGATATCAAACAGGCAATCCTGAATTCAGAACTTGATACATCAGGTGAGATCAGGGTACATATCGAGAATGTATGCAAAGGCGATGTACTTGACAGGGCTGCTTATGTTTTTAAGTGGCTGAAGATGGATCAGACAAAATTGCGGAATGGTGTACTAATTTACCTGGCGGTAAAGAACCGTAAGTTTGCCATCATTGGAGACAGCGGCATCAACCAGGTTGTTCCGGCAGATTTCTGGGATGATACGAAGCAGAAGATGCTGAACTATTTCAGGAATGATGAGTTTGTTGAAGGCCTGATTTTCGGGGTTACCGAAACCGGTTTACACCTGAAGAAATATTTCCCGCATAAGAAAGATGATATCAATGAACTTCCGGATGATATTTCGTTTGGAAAAAACTGAACAAATAGACCAAACAGAAAATTAAGTTTAACCGCAAAGACGCAAAGACGCGAAAAATGTGCCAATACCAACCATCTGTTTGCGACTTAGCGTCTTCGCGGTAAAAAAAAATTTCGGAAGGATCTTATTGTTTAATGAATACCCGAGGATAAAAAATACAAAAGAAATAAAGATCATGAGAAGAAATGATAGTTCGCTTTCAATTGCAAGATCAATTCTGGTTTTGTTCTTTTTTCTTCTATTGAACATGGCAGGATTTTCGGCGCAGGATATTCCTGACAAGCCATCTCCACCGAGGATCGTCAATGATTTTGCCGGTATCCTTACCAATGAACAGGCAAACCAGTTGGAGAACAAGCTGGTCCGGTTCAATGATTCAACATCGACACAGATTACAATTGTCACGGTCAAGTCACTGAATGGTTACGACAAACAGGATTTTGCACAGCGCCTCGGACAAAAATGGGGAGTTGGCCAGAAAGGCAAGAACAACGGTGTTGTAATTCTTGTCAAGCCCAAATATGCAAATGAAAAAGGTGAAGCCACCATTCAGACCGGTTACGGGATGGAAGGTGTTCTTCCGGATATCACCTGTAAAAGGATTGTTGATAACGAGATGATCCCGCAATTCCAGGAAGGAAACTATTATGCAGGCCTTGATGCTGCAACCAGTACGATCATTTCCATCTCCCGGCATGAATATACTGCTGATCAGTACAACAAGCGAAGACCGCAGCGAAGTCCTTACAGTTTCCTTATTCCCATCATTATCATGATCATCGTTGTGTTCATGATCCGCTCTAACCGGGGCGGCATGCATTCTGTAGGAAAGAACCTCCCATTCTGGGCTACGATGTTTATGCTCGGCTCGATGGGCGGCAGGGGCAATTCCGGAGGAAGCTGGGGCGGTTTCTCTGGCGGAGGTGACGGTGGAGGCTTTGGTGGATTCGGTGGCGGAAGCTTTGGTGGTGGTGGAGCCGGCGGGAGCTGGTAAGAATAAGTTGACAAGTTACTGAATACCGAATACTAAATATCGAACATCGAATATCGAATATCGAATGTCGAATTTCTTCACAAAAGTATACCGCTTTTACGCCGATGGTTTCCGTTCTATGACTGTCGGGAAGAATCTCTGGATCATCATCCTGATAAAGCTTTTCATCATATTTATCATTCTCCGGCTCATTTTCTTCCCCGATTTTCTCAAGTCAAAATTTTCCACTGATAAAGAGAGAAGTGATTATGTAAGGGAGCAACTAATCAACCGGAAGTAAGAGCACCTTAAAAAATTTCCTTACACGAAGAATTCACGAAGAAGACACGAAGATCACGAAGTCTTCTACTTTTTCTTTGTTTATGACCTGACAGTTTACGAAGTTCCTGTCAGGTTGATCCCCTGTATTTTCATGAATCCCCTGCGGGGATTGTCTATTTTTCGAATGCTGATACCGCCAACAAAATAAAAATACCAGTCACCACATAAGCGGCCTTCGACGTCTACGGTTCCGGCGAAGCCGGAAATCCCGCGAAGCGGGATAGTGGAAGTCGCAGCCGCGGTGTGGTGACGAGGCCCGCGCGGCCTGAGCGCAATATTTTTATTAACCACGAAGACATGGATTTCATGTAGAATCAAGGAGTTTCGTTATAAAAGGTCAGAAGGACCTTAATCTGAATAACCTCCGGTGAAACCGGAGGGAGCGAAACACCCCATACAAAAAAGAGCCCCGCAGGGGCTCAATATATTACTATTTTAGATTTTACCATTTTGGATTTTACCATATTGCTATCTGACAATCGCAATCTTACCAGTTCCTGCAAACTCCCCCGCCTGTAACTTGTAAATATAAATCCCTTCCGGAAGGGATGAAACATCAGCCCTCACCTCATGCCTCCCCGGTGAATAAACCTGATCCGTTATAATCCCCTGCAATTGCCCCGTTATTGAACCGATCGATATCCTTACATTTTCAGACTTCAGCAATTCAAAACCAATCGTAACACCCGATGTGCATGGATTCGGATAAGCCCCTAAAAGCTTCGTTCCTTCAGAACTGCTGATTTCTGATGCGCCAGTATAGGTGCTATATTCAGCATCAAACAATACTTTCCCATTTCCGTTTGATCGTTCTGCAACCCACAACTGACAATTCTTTTGTTCAGTTTGACTGATCTCCGTTTTTGGATGAGGAGAGATCAGGTTTGTTGAATCATTATACCCGGTTGACACAACTTCCCAGCTATCGGGATTTGCCATATTAAAGTCTTTCGCAAGGAGGGGAAGTTTTTGCATGGTGGAATCATAATACGTCATGTAGAATTTATTGTCAAAGGAATTAAAGACAAGATCAGGCTCAATCTCATTGTGAGAGGTGACAGCAATATTTGACTTTTTAAAATCAGTTGTTCCAACCGCTCTTTTATTGTAATAACCTACTAGATCATGGGCATTCGTTGAAGAGACATATTTTTCAAACGCCACCATTTCCGTCAGGTTTGCGCTGTCATTTTCAGTATTATTGACCTGGCAGGAAATAACTGGATTACAACATTTATTTATTAAAGATCCATCAAGGCTGTCAAGACACTTTGGAGCAGTGAACCCACTGTTGAAATTCGGCTCAGAATGGGCTGTATAAATATGGCCAACAGAGGAATTCGCATCGTCCTTCTCTTCCCAGGCTGCAAAATATCTTCCTGTTGGAAAAGAGTTACTTCGCCCATATTCTAGAGAAACTTTATTAATATATTTGGGTGAATACGCGACATCATGCCTAGTATCAATTGATATGCCGCCATTGCTTGAAGAACAAAAGACAATGGAATCAGAAATTTCATGCTTTGAATAAAGAATAGCCAGACTATTAGGATTTGCATTTATTGCCGGAAATAAATTGTCACTTGCAAGTGCAATGTCCCTGATGTCACCTGATGTTTCTTGTAAAATATCATTTTGAAACGCTCCACTATTTGGATTAAAAATTGGAACAGATGCAACAGTAACATTTGTGATTGAGCTATAGAATAAAAAACCCAGAATGATTTTAAGATTTGTTGCAGAGCTCCCAATAACAATAGCTTCAATCTTTTCTGGATACACTCCTGGAGGCGCAAGGATATCATTATAAAGAATTGCCCAAGTTGTTCCACTATCTGTTGACTTTAAAATTGCCATATACGGTGTGGTGCTATTAATATATGAGTAAATGGCGAATAGCCACCCATTAAAAGCAGAGCAAATTGTTACATTGCGTTGATTTTGTGATGGCTCGTTATTAATAATAATATCCTTCCCAAATAAAACTGATTTGTTTGGAGAATAAGGAATAACAGGAAATCCATTTTGAATAATTTGGGCAGTCGCAAAGATTGAAGAAATGAAGATTGCTAGCAGCAATAAACTGAGCCGGAGTTTCATGGGATTTGTATTTAAGGGAGAATCAAATGTAGAATAAATATTTTGCATGACAGTCACCGAAATCATAAAAAACAGTAATGTTTCCGGATATTTCCTGAAGGATGATTTGTCATTGTCAGGGGCAAAACATAACAGGGCATACTCGAAACCGAACCGGGTCAAGGGTTCCTTTTACCGCAAAGACGCAAAGACGCAAAGACGCAAAGAAAAGAAAAGAAAAGTAAAGTAATGAGTCATTACTCTGCGCCTCTGCGGTGAAAATAACTTTTAAGACATCCTTTTGGGTTCCGCAAGTGTTTTATTAACCACTGAGGCACGGAATACACGGAGATTCACGGAGAGAACCCCATTAAGCAGTATTTTCTAAGTGACCCTAAGTGATCTCAGGCCTCCGTGGTAAAAATTCCCGAAAAGTGCAAAAAGTCTTTGGCAAAGTTCAAACCGCCTTTGGCAAAGTTCAAACCGCCCTTGGCAAAGTGGAAAAACCATTTTGCGGTTGATCTCAGTCTTACGGAAGTCAGGATTATCCGGATATTATTTGGCTTACAATTCCCCTGCAACCTATTAAGGTATTCAAATATTGAAATAATTTTTATTCAGGTATTTGAATATTTGAATTAATTCCTAAATTTGGCATGGAATTCTTCAGTCAAATCAATATTCACTAACCAAAACCTTTCCAAATGATCAACCACATTGACCCTGGCATGGTAGATTGGTCGCGGGCGCAGTTTGCGCTGACGGCAATTTACCACTGGTTGTTTGTCCCGCTAACACTTGGTCTCTCTTTCATCGTCGCCATCATGGAAACGATCTGGGTGAAGACCGGAAATCCTGAATGGAAAAAGATCACCAAGTTCTGGATGACGCTGTTTGGGATCAATTTCGCCATCGGTATTGCCACTGGCATTATTCTTGAATTTGAATTCGGCACAAACTGGTCGAATTATTCCTGGTTTGTCGGCGACATCTTCGGAGCACCGCTGGCAATCGAAGGGATCATGGCATTTTTCCTTGAATCGACGTTCATTGCCGTGATGTTCTTTGGCTGGAATAAAGTCAGCAAGGGATTTCACCTCACATCCAGCTGGCTGACTGCCATCGGGGCCAACCTCTCCGCATTATGGATCCTTGTTGCGAATTCGTGGATGCAGTTCCCGACCGGGATGAAATTCAACCCCGAAACTGCCCGCAATGAGATGGCCAATTTCTGGGATGTCCTCTTCTCTCCTGTTGCAGTGAACAAATTCCTGCATACCATCTCAGCAGGTTATGTTACCGCGGCCATCTTCGTGATCGGGATCAGCGCATGGTTCCTCCTTAAGAAACGCAATGTAGGTACGGCGAAAAGAAGTATCCTTGTTGCTGCTATTTTCGGTCTTATCAGTTCTTTGTTTGTAGTTGTTACCGGCGACGGCTCCGCATATAACATGGCACAAAAGCAACCGATGAAACTGGCCGCCATGGAAGGTCTTTACAAAGGAACCAGCCCCAATGGACTGATCGTATTTGGAATCCATAATGCCGATGATAAAGGCGTAGCCGGACAAGGCGGATTCAATGGAAAGATCGAGATTCCCCGGTTGTTGTCTATGCTTGGTTACCGCAATGGAAACGCATTTGTTCCCGGTGTTGAAGATTTAATCAAAGGAGGATTCAAACCCGAATTCCAGAATGTCCCGCCTTTAGAAGTACACAAGGCATTTTCCGCTGAAGAGAAGATCGCCCGCGGTAAGCTTGCGATTGCTGCACTCGGCGACTTCAAGCGGGCAAAGAAGGCCGGTGATGAAGCTCTGGCGATCAAAGCTGACAGTGTCTTAAAAGTAAATTTCCCCTATTTTGGTTATGGCTATCTGAATTCCCCCGCAAGTCTGGTTCCCAATGTTCCGTTAACATTCTATAGTTTCCGTCTCATGGTTTATCTCGGAGCCTTCTTCATCTTATTGTTTATTGCTACGCTTTATTTTGCACGTAAACAAACGCTGGAAAATAAACGATGGTTCCTTTGGCTGCTGTTGTGGTCAATTCCACTGGTATATCTTGCCGGACAGGCTGGATGGATCGTGACAGAAGTAGGCCGCCAGCCCTGGGTCATACAGGACCTTCTCCCAACAGTTGCTGCCGTTTCAATGATCGATGCAACTTCGGTGCAGATCACTTTCTGGCTTTTTGCAGTGTTGTTCACAACGCTTCTGATCGCGGAAATAAAGATTATGACAAAACAAATTAAACTCGGACCTAAAGATGGAGGAACCAACTAATGTTTGAAACATTATCATTATCCTGTTTACAGCAATACTGGTGGGTTATCATATCCCTGTTGGGCGCTCTGCTTGTCTTCCTGATGTTTGTACAGGGAGGCCAGACACTTCTTTACACCCTTGGAAAAACAGAAACTGAACGCAAGATCCTGGTCAATTCACTGGGAAGAAAATGGGAATTCACCTTCACAACGCTTGTGACATTCGGCGGAGCTTTCTTTGCATCCTTTCCGCTGTTCTACTCCACCAGTTTCGGCGGTGCATACTGGGTGTGGATGGCAATCCTTTTCTGTTTCATCATCCAGGCCGTTGCCTACGAATTCAGGTCAAAACCAAATAATTTTCTCGGTCACCGGACGTATGAAATTTTCCTCTTTATTAATGGTGCACTTGGGACAATCCTTGTTGGTGCTGCTGTTTCAACATTCTTCACCGGCTCACAATTTATCATCAACAAATTAAGCCTTACCGAACTTACAAACCCTGTCATTTCACAATGGCAGGGACCTGCCCACGGACTCGAAGCCGTGCTTAACTGGCGGAATGTTTCACTGGGACTGGCCGTCTTCTTCCTTGCACGTATTCTTGGAATCCTTTATTTCATCAATACCATTGGTGACAAGAATATCCTTGAAAGAACAAGAAAACACCTGATCATAAATACACTTCCGTTCCTGGTGTTTTTCCTTGCTTATGTTTTTGCCCTGATTCTGTCAAAAGGTTTTGCATCAGATCCGAATACCGGAATGATCGTCATGGAGGATTATAAGTACCTGCATAACCTCATCCAGATGCCAATTGTACTGGTCCTTTTCGTCATTGGCATACTGGCAGTTCTCCTTGGCATCGTCCGCCCGTTGATGAATTTCGAGAAATGCGGCCCCAAAGGAATCTGGATTGCAGGGATCGGAACGGTTCTTACAGTTTTTGCATTATTCCTGCTGGCAGGGTTCAATAACACTTCTTATTATCCTTCAACCTCAGATCTGCAAAGCTCATTGACAATCAGGAACAGCTCTTCCAGTCATTACACACTGACGGCCATGAGTTATGTTTCATTGCTTGTTCCATTTGTCCTTGCATATATCTGGTATGCCTGGAGGTCGATCAACAATAAAAAAATTGATGCAGCAGAAATGGAAGCAGAAGAACACGCCTATTAAAATATTTACGATTAATTCGATTTACGATTTACGAATGTTTTTTTGGTCTTAATTTATTGGTGTATTAGAGACTGTTTAAAATTTTAAAATTGAATACACATGTAACCACAAAGGACACAATGAAGGCACAATGAACACTAAGGTAATCGTTGTGAACATTGTGTAAATCGTTGTGAACATTGTGGTTAAAATAACGTCGAAATTGATCACGAACCCTTATGTTAAGCAATGGTATCTTCGAAACAAACACTTAATAACAGATATAAAACTTTAATAAAAGTAAAATCGTTAATCGTAAATAAAATCGTCAATCGTAAATCGAATTATTCGTAAATCATAAAAGTAACTGAGAAAAATTAACTTAATATAATAAACTATGTATTTGTCATCAATCATCTGGCTATTGGCCTGGCCCGTTCTGATCTATGTTTCTTACAGGATCATTCTTTGTTCTGTAAAGAAATTTGAAAAGAAGCAATTAGGGTAGCAGGAAATTATTTTATTGTTTTCTTCCCGGGCAGAAATGTTGGATCAGCGTTTCTGCCTGTTTATTTCCAAGCTGTGCTGCCTTCTGCCAGTCGGAACAGGCACCATCGGCATCATTCAGTTCAATCTTCGCTCCTCCCCTGCCAAGGTATGCTTCTGCGTAGCCCGGATTAATCTCTATTGCCTTGGAGAAATCTTCGATTGCATCCTTATAATTTTTCAGGACTGATGCTTTGATGATCGCACGATTATTATAAGCCTTGGAATAACCCGGCGAGAGACGAATTGCTTCATCATACAACAGGATTGCTCCCTGGATATCGCCCTGGTGATACTTCCCATTGGCCTCATTGAATGCATTCATCGCATCCTGGCCTTGTCCTGTTGCCGGGGAATTCACTTGTTGCACGCGGTTATCCAGCATTTCCAAACCTTTCCGTGCAGCAATGTTTCCCGGATCAAAACCAAGGACTTGATGATAACAAACCGACGCTTTCTGCACATCTCCTTTTGCTGAATAAATATCTGCAAGAGCATAATAAATGAACCTGTTCCTGCGATTCGTCCGGTTCAGGTTTTCCAATAGAAAGCGCTCTACTACAGGATAGTTTTTCATTTGCAGAAAAAATGAACCAAGATTCAATAGGTCATCATCCTGAACACTGGATTTCTTCCAGAACCCGGAAAAATAATTCCGGGCAGATGATAATGGCTGTTTCTTTAAAATATCAAGGACAGAAGTCTCATCACTGACAGCCGGGATATAGCAGGCATTGCAAACTGAATCGGCATTCACTCTCCCTATCTCACCTGCATAACCTGATCTTGCCAAGATGGCCGAAAGCCCGTCAATATATATCAGCCGCCAGTTATTCATTCCTGCAAGCTGAACGGTCCATGGGAAATACTTCACATAATTGTAAACGATCAGATCTGCCTGGTATTTGTCAGCAAGTCCTGATAATCCGCCTTTCCAGCTTTCTGTCAATTCCTGGTATAAATCTTCTTTGATAACTTCAAGACGACCATCAATAAATACCGGCTGTGGCAATCGCCAGGAAAGCCATCCACCCAGGCTGATGCCATTGATGATCCTTCCGTTCAACCTGTTTTGTATCATGAACTCCGCAGCCTTTTCAGGCAACTGGCGTGAATCAATGCCAATGCCTGTCTTTGAGTATTCATTGTTACCGGCATAATAGGAACCGGTAATAAGTCGCATGATCAAGCCAAGCGGAATCACTATTAGAAGAAATATCGCGACAATCCTGATCAGTTTTATGGTTCGTGACAATCCTGAAGAAGTTAACTTCTCCCGGATAACCGGTAAAAAATCACTCAGCGAAAAACAAAGTATCGGCATTCCAATCACGGCGAACAATGCAATATTTCTTACTGAAACCAGGGCTAAATAAGCAAAGACAATAAGTAATAGAAATTCATGAAACGCGCGTTTTCTCCATGTCAGGATACTGAACAAAAAAGTCAGTACAAGGAAAATGATAAAGAGAATATCTTTCAGCAGGAACCTGTCAAGGTCATAGAATGATTTCAACTCCTTGATGTGCGCATGAAATACATTCGATGAATCGAAGCGTGTTAAGAGTTCCAGCGGGAAGGTGATTCCCTGAGCAAAATATGGATTGATAAAACAAACCAACAACGTGGCGGCACCCCAGAGAAGAAAAGTTTTTTCAATCCTTTTATCCCGAAAAACCAGGCTTAATAAAAAGGCTCCGATCAAGCCAAAACCAAGGATGAACAAGCCGTGCATATTACACCACGCGAGCATCAGGACAGGAAGAAGAAACAGGCGATTCCCGCGATGATAATAATAATCATCCAGGATGATAAGGAAAGCTGTTATAAAGAGGAAGGTGAATATTTCCGGCCTGAGCGTGATCCTTGTTTCCATGACCAGGAACCCGAGTAAAAAAACGAAGCTTGCAATGAAGAGCGATACCTTTTTCCGCTGGTTCCGGATCAGCAAAAGAAACAAGAGCCCAAGAATGGCAAGCATCACCAGGATACTCAGTCCTTTGTATCCAATTACTATGAAGAGAAAAAAGACAGCAACCTGGAACAGCCAGTTCATGTCAATATAATCATGGCTGTTGACGGTGTAAGTAAAAGTATCTTTACCAGGAATCGCCCTGTTATTGACAATCCACTTTCCGGCTTTAAGATGGGATCCGATATCCGGATCTGATAACTGCCGCAGGGAAAGAAAGGCGATTAAAACAACGACAAGCAGAAACGGGATTGTCCAGGCAGATTTGTAGCGGTTCATCATTGTTTATTGATCAGGTCTACCTGCAATGAAGAGCAATCCGGTTTCCTTCAGAGTCTTCAAAAAGAGCCATGAAACCGACCTCCCGGGAGATCTGTGTTTTCTCCATCAGGACTTTCCCTCCTGCAAGTTCGGCCCTTGAGAGTTCGACATTTACATCACCGGCAAAACTTGTGAAATAGATCAGGACTCCGTCGTGGGAAGGTTTGTAGTTTTTGGGCGAACAGACCAAAGAACCTGCAGAACCCATTGATGCTTCAATCCCTGGAAACCAGGCCATATCCAGAGGTCCGAGCTGCTGACGTTTCATCCTGATGTCAAAGACCTTTTCATAAAATCGAATGGCACGGTCCATATCAGTTACCGGTATTTCAAACCAGCCAACAAAATTGTGTGTAATTTCCATCTGACCAGATTTTGGAATTATTGATCAAACCTACAAGAAATTTATTGATTTCGCAATAGTATAACGATTCAATTTCAAAAGCCCGGTGTTGTTTAATTATTGATTCAAAGAAACCACTCAGACACTAAGAGCAATCAGGATCACTTAGAAAAGTATTTTAATATTTGATTTTAAGCACTCAGTGTTACTCAGTGTTCTTAGTGGCTATGTGGTTAAAAATTTTACATAGCATTGAAAAAGTTCTTGCAGTTATTCATCCTATGGTATGATTGTGTTCAATCAATTAAATTAATATTATATTTGGGATGGAAAGAATGATGTTCCATTAACAAAAGGAGACAATAATCATGAGAATCAAGAAGTCACTATTTTTAAGACTGACCGGGATTTCCCTGTTTTCGATGATGTTACTTCTTATATGTAGCAGCACGACCGCACAGGATGCAGAAGGCAGCAAAGACCCGGCACTTTTTTCCAGGATGCCCGGCTATCACATATACAGGTATGATGATCTTCAGTTTGATCGGTATGAATTCAAGATCAGCGACAGCAAAACCCAGGTTGTGGAAGGGCATTCGCTATTCATAATTTATGATGCAAACGATAATATCCAGGTCCCAAGCCCGCTGCAGATCGGCAGAAACTACATCAATGCGGCTAAATCAGTTGGTGGAAAACTTATTTACGAATATCATGATCCGGGAGAAGATGCCGTTGTGAAGGTGGTTAAAAACAACATGGAGACATGGGCATACATCACGGCCAATGGCAATGGCTCTTATTCTATTCACCTCATTGAAAAGCAGCTGATGAACCAGGATGTGGTAGCAGATGCCGGCACCATGGGAAAAAGCATAAAGGAAACCGGCAAAGCAACATTGTATGGAATTTACTTTGATACCGGTAAATCGGATATAAAACCTGAGTCAGACGCATCCCTGAAAGAAATTACGCAGTTGCTGAAAAATGAACCTGCGTTAAAACTTTACGTCGTCGGACATACTGATAACACTGATATTTTCGAATCAAATATAAAGCTCTCACAGGACCGTGCAACAGCCGTAGTGAATGCGCTTGTAAACGGGCATGGCGTAAATGCTTCCCGGCTCAAAGCTTATGGCGACGGACCGTCAGCACCGGTGGCTACCAATGATACGGAAGAAGGCCGTGCGTTAAACCGGCGTGTTGAGCTGGTGAAGCAGTAATGTCTGAATTTAAAAAATATCATATCCTAAACGTTTAACAACATGGTGGTTTTCTGGATCATTTGGATCACCTGGATCTTATCAGAGATTTTATTAAACAGGTTCCTGCGCTCCGGTTCGGGTGATAAAAAGAACCAGGATAAAGGATCACTTGGATTTATGTGGATCATGATCGTCCTTGGTATCTCAGCTTCCATCTTCATAGCATTCAAAACAAGGTTTCCAATTGGTTCTGGATTATTTATCCCATATATCGGTCTTCTTTTGGTAGTAGCAGGGATGACGCTCAGGTTTATTTCTGTTTTCACCCTGGGAAAAATGTTTACAGTGGATGTTACAATCCGTGAAAATCATCAGATAAAAACAGACGGGGTATACAGATATATCAGGCATCCTTCATATACCGGGTCATTGTTATCTTTCACCGGTTTAGGATTAAACTGGAACAACTGGTTAAGTTTAATAACACTATTTGTCCTGATAACAATTTCCTTCATTTACCGGATCAGGGTTGAAGAAAAACTTCTGACGGGCCAATTCGGATCCAAGTACCTGGATTATATGAAAAAGACATACCGTTTACTTCCATGGATTTACTGACAATTCAAACTAATCAATATGATCTACAATCAGTGGTATGTAATCCTTGAATCTGCAGAATTAAAAAGGAACAAACCCCTGCGGATAAAGCGACTCAATCAGCAACTGGCGTTATGGCGTGACGAAACAGCAAAGGTTTGCTGTATCGCTGATAAATGCTGCCATCGCGGGGTGTCACTGGCATGCGGAAAAATCATCGATGGAAAACTCGAGTGTCCGTTCCATGGTTTTATTTATGATAAGGCGGGAAAAGTCAGGGTCATCCCCGCAAATGGTAAGAACGCCGCGGTTCCGGAATCGATGAAGGTACGGTCCTATACGACATTTGAAGCTTACGGACTGATCTGGCTTTGGTGGGGTGATGATGATAAAATTGCCGGAGATCCTTTTTTCTTCACGGAACTGGAAAATTTCACCTGGTCGGGATACAGGGATCACTGGAATGTGCACTATTCAAGAGCCATAGAAAACCAGCTGGATGTTGTGCACGTTCCTTTCGTACACAAAACCACCATCGGCCGCGGTAATAAAACATTGGTCAACGGACCGGTGGTGACGCTGGAAAATGAACTGATCACGTTCTATGTCAACAACGTAACAGATGACGGGAAAACTATCCCATTGAAACCCGATGAAATTAATGTTTATGAAGAGTTTTTTCATTTGCAATTCCATTTTCCCAACATCTGGCAAAACTTCATCTCCGAAAAGATAAGGGCCTTTGCCGCATTTGTCCCGGTGGATGAAGAAAACACCATCGTCTATATCCGGTACTACCAGAAACTGATCAACATTCCGGTCCTGAGGGAACTGATGAACTGGGCAGGAAAAATTTCAAGTATCGTCATCCTCAGGCAGGATAAACGGGTGGTGGTGACACAACTGCCCGGGAAAAGCAGCCCCAGGATGGATGAAAGGCTCATCATGGGTGATAAACCCATCATCGTTTACAGAAAACACAGGCAGGAACTTATCGATGCAAATCCGGCACCGGAAAGCCACTGATTCAACAAATGCGTATTCAGTAGCTTTGCGGATTTCCGACTTTCGACTATTTTCCCGCTTTACTATTTTTGCAACACCAATCCATTTTCCGATGAAAAAAACAATCCTGTTGATACTGATCATCGTTTGTTCAGTTGTGACCTTTTCGCTCTCAGCACAGAATACAAATAAAAATGAAGCAGTTCAGCTTGCGCAGAATTTCATCCGGGCCAGAAGTGGCTCATTGGTTGTATCAAATGCTGAACCACTTATATTCACTGCCGACACCGTCGCCTGGATCGTTCATTGCCAGCCACAAGGGTTTGTGGTCATTTCAACCAGCCGGATCATGACACCGGTGATAGCCTGGTCGGATGAAGGCAATTTTTTTGAAGGAAAAGGATGGGAAACTTTTCTTCCGATATTCAGGAACGATTTAGCCACCAGGAAACAGTTGGCAAGGATATCTGTCAAGGAAATTGAAATCAATCGACAGAAATGGAATTACTGGCTGGATCTGAAGGGAAAAGTGAATGACTATCAGCAATGGCCACCGGTTGGCTGGACAACAACAGGCGGATGGCTGAAGACAAACTGGACGCAAGATGCTCCCTATAATAACTTCTGCCCTATAGACGGACAGACCCATACGCGCAGTTATGCGGGATGTCCGGCAACTGCCATGGGGCAGATTGTGAATTACCACCACGATCTTCATACTACACAATTCAGTGATGCCGATGACTACTACCATAACTATGGTACCGGGAATCAATACTGGATTGATAACGATTGGGCTGCATACGAATTTCCGTCCTGGCATCAGCTGAATATTTACCTTGATACACTGGCAGCACATTACCAGCAAGCAATTTCACTCACAGATGATGATGGAGCAGCCCTGACCTATGCTTGCGGAGCGGCTGCAAAACAAGTTTACAGTTCATCCGGTTCGGGCACTTACGGGATCAGCCAGGCCTATGATGCCTATATTCGTTTCGGCTATGGTGATGCGCAACTGCTTTATCCTGCTGATACGACATTGAACACGCATCTAGCAGGGAACATGAAGCTGGGTTTGCCGGCTCACCTTGGATTGGTTAACCCGGCTCAAACTGTCGGACACAATGTGGTTGTGGATGGTTACAATACCGACGATTTCTACCATTTCAATTTCGGCTGGGGCGGTTCATCCAACGGATGGTACACCATGCCTCCCACCAGCATTCCTTATGATCTCACAGTGATTGAAGGAGTAGTACTGGACATAAACCTCAGCCATCCCCCGGTTGGCTTGCCTCATGAGACTTCAGCGATTGACCAGCCAGTGATGTCTTACTTAAATGAGGCAGAAATACTAAGGGTCATGTTGCCCGAGAATTCCTGTTGTTGCAATGTTTCGGTTTTTGATGCTTCCGGGCGTAAATTGCTGAATATTCCAGTCCCTCAAACCAATTGCAAGAACCCTAATGACATACGGCTCAACTCCCTGAACCGGGGTTTATACATTGCCACAATCCGGACAACTGATGGAAAGAGCCATAAGCTAAAGTTTATCAAGTAAATCATGTGTTCAATAAACCTTGCTAAATTGGTTAATTTTGTCATCTGATTTGTTACACTTCTCTATACTCAAGAACATCCGAAGATGCCCGGAAGCAACATTATTTCTATCCGAAACGCTAAAGAGAATAACCTTCGCTCGGTCAGCCTGGATATTCCAAAGAACAACCTGATCGTGGTGACCGGGGTTTCAGGCTCCGGAAAATCTTCCCTCGTTTTTGATGTCATAAACAAGGCTGCAGAAAGCCAGTACCTGGGTTCATTTTCCACCTATGCACATCAATTCCTTGGAAAACTCCGTCATCCGGATGTCGAATTGGTTGAAGGATTATCTCCTTCGATCTCGATCGACCAGCATTCGGCACAAAATAATCCCCGATCCACTGTCGGGACACTGACAGGTATCTATGATCACCTCCGGCTTCTCTTTGCAAGGTGCGGAAAATATCCTTATGGAGTGGCACCATTCAGAATTGACAGAAGCTTGTTTTCCTTTAACTCCCCGTCGGGTGCATGTCCGGCATGCAAAGGATTGGGAATCGAAGACCGGCTGGATCCCGATTTGCTTGTAGCCGACGCGTCCAGATCTATCCGCGACCGGGCGCTCGTGATCACCGCACCCAATGGATACATCATCTATTCGCAGGTCACCATGGATGTGCTAAACCAGGTTTGCAATGCAGAAGGTTTTGATGTCGATATTCCATGGCAGGACCTGACATCGGAGCAGAAAAAAATCGTGCTTTACGGGAGTGATAAAATCGAGATCCCGTTCGGGAAACACACCCTTGAATCGCGGATGCGCTGGAGCGGGATCACGGCAAAACCCAGGGAAAATGGCTTATACAAAGGCATTATCCCGATCATGGAGGAGATCCTGAAACGCGACAGGAACAGGAATATCCTTCGTTTTGTACGTTCAGGGACCTGCAGTGTCTGTAAAGGATCACGACTCAATGACAAGGCTCTCTCCATCCGGATCGGTGATCTGAATATTGCAGACCTGTCGTCCCTTCAGATAGATCATCTGGAACAGGTTCTTATTCAGATAAACAGCGGAAATGAACCAGGACAGACGGCCTCCACCATTATTGACCCAATCCTGAAAAAAATCAAAGTTCTCCGGGAACTAGGGTTGGGTTACCTGATGCTGAACCGTGAAGCAGGAACAATCTCCGGTGGAGAATACCAGCGCCTGAGACTGGCTGTACAGGCAGGTACCGGTCTGAGGAATGTCCTTTACTTATTTGACGAACCCTCAATCGGATTACATCCCCGTGATACACAAAAGGTGCTGACCATTCTAAAAGAGCTGAGGAACCAGGGGAATACGGTTATTGTCGTTGAACATGACGAGGCATTTATTCATGCGGCAGACTGGATCATCGACATAGGTCCGGGTGCAGGCATACATGGCGGGGAAGTGCTTCAGAACATACCGGTTTCAAAGATCCGGGAATTACCGGATGAGGTTATCCGAAAGAGCAGAACGTTGTCTTTTTTAACAGGGATAGAGAAACTTGAAGTGCCTGACCAGCGCAGGAAGGGAGATGGTTTTCTAAGAATCACCGGGGCTTCGGCAAACAACCTGAAAAATATTGAAGTCTGTTTTAAGCTGAAAACGCTGAATGCAGTGAGCGGTGTTTCCGGAGCCGGAAAATCGACCCTCGTTCAGAACATCCTTGGCAATTTTTTACGGAAAACCATCCAGGGATCAACTGACATTCCGGGGAAATATTCTTCGATCACGGGCTGGGAACCGGTTAAGAAGGTGATTGTGATTGATCAGTCACCGATTGGTCGCACACCCAGAAGCAACCCTGCTACTTATACCGGCCTGTTTGATTCGATCCGTGATCTTTTTACCGGTCTGCCTATGGCAAAAGAAAGAAGTTATAAAAAAGGAAGATTTTCGTTCAATACGCCCGGCGGACGTTGTGAAGCCTGCGAAGGTTCCGGTTACCAGGAGATCGGGATGCATTTCATGGGGAATGTGGAGATCCTGTGCGAAACCTGCGAAGGCCGCCGGTTTGATAATGAAACCCTGGAAGTCAGGTACAAGGGAAAGAACATCAGCGAAGTACTGGATCTGTTTATCAGCGAAGCAAAAGTGTTTTTCAGTGATCAATCAAAAATCCTGCGATTTCTTACCACCATGTATGACCTTGGGTTAGGTTACCTGAAACTCGGACAGCGTTCTTCAACACTCAGCGGTGGGGAAGCACAACGAATCAAACTGGCAACAGAACTTGCAAAACCAGGATCTGATCACACGCTTTATATACTTGATGAACCAACAACCGGTTTGCACCAGGCAGATGTCAGCAAACTATTGCTTGCCTTAAATAATCTTGTCGAACAGGGAAACACGGTGTTGATGATTGAACACCATCCGGGTCTCCTGGCCGCGGCCGATCATATTGTCGACCTGGGACCTGAAAGTGGTGATGCAGGCGGTTTTGTAGTTGCCACCGGAACTCCGGAACAGATCATGGAGAATGACAAATCCTGGACCGGGAAGGCACTGAAATCATACTTCGCAGGGCCGGTCGACACGACTCCCATTGTAACGGATCAGGAGAGGATGGAACAAAGTGAGCCCGCAGCAATACATTTCAATGGGATCACCACGCACAACCTTAAAAACATTGATGTAACCATTCCTCATAACCAGGTCACCGTGCTGACAGGAGTTTCGGGTAGCGGAAAATCATCCCTTGCTTTTGATACCCTGTTTGCTGAAGGAAAAAACCGGTTCATGGAAAGTTTTTCCACTTATGCCAGGAGCCAGATCGGCATGAAGGAAAAACCCGATTTTGATGAAGTTTCTGGGTTGACGCCGGTCCTTGCAATCGACCAGCGGACAATCTCTGACAATCCGCGATCCACGGTGGGAACGATTACCGGTATCTATGATCTCTACAGGCTTCTTTATTCACGGATCGGGTATTCAGCAATGGATACGGAAGCCGTCCATTCTTCTCTTTTTTCATTTAACCATCAGCAGGGCGCATGTCCTGCCTGTGATGGTTTGGGCAGCAGAACTGTTTGTGATCCGGATAAATTGGTGACTTATCCTGAGAAGTCACTTCTCGCCGGTGCACTGGACGGAACCAAGACCGGGAAGTTCTATGGAGAACCTTATGGGCAATACATAGCGACGCTAAGAACAGTCGGGGAAAAGCATGGTATCGATTTTTCCTGTTCATGGTCTGCCCTTTCACCGGAACACAAAAAAATTGCAATGTATGGCACCGGGGATGAAAAATATGAAGTATCCTGGCAGTATAAACGGGGCGAAAGAACCGGTGAACATCGCTTTTCAGGTATCTGGCAGGGTTTTGCTGGATTGGTTAACGAAGAATATGACAGAAAACATGCGGATCACCGGGGAAAAGATATGCTGCCACTGATGCGGCAGGACGCGTGTGTGGAATGCATGGGCATGAGGTTGTGTAAAAAAGCATTATCATATCATATCCTGGGAATCAATATTGCAACACTTTCTTCATTCTCTGTTTCAGACTCAATCCGGTTTTTCGAGCGGTTCAAAAAAGAAGCAACCGGTCCGGAGAAAATTATCGGAGATCAGCTTGTTTCAACCATTCTCGAAAAGTTTCACTTTATTTCAGGGATGGGATTACCCTATTTATCCGTCGACAGGATTGCATCCACGCTGTCCGGTGGAGAAGCCCAGCGGATCAAACTGGCGGGTCAGCTAGGATCAGGATTAACCGGTATTACATATATACTTGACGAACCAACCACAGGTCTTCATCCATCCGATGTAAAACGGTTGATGGGTATGATTGGTTTGCTGAAGGAACAGGGAAATACTGTTGTTATAGTTGAGCATGACCGTGATGTGATCCTTTCGGCAGACCAGGTCATCGATCTGGGACCGGGTGCAGGACAAAACGGAGGCCATGTCATTGCAACAGGAAGTCCCGAAGAAATCAGCAAGAACCCGGAATCTGTCACCGGGCAATGCATGTCTTTGCCTTTCAGGTTGCAAGGCAGCAAGCGACAGTTAAAGGAAGGCATTCAGATAAAGAATGCATTTGCCAATAACCTGAAGGGCTTTGACCTCGGCATACCATCCGGTGGAATTGTTGCAATCACCGGGGTTTCAGGAAGCGGAAAATCAACATTGTTATCAGATGTTATTCAATCATCTTATATATTAAACAGACCAACAGGTTGTTCATTTATCGAAGGTCTTGACAAGTTTACCAGAATTATTGCAACAGATCAGAAATCGTCATTCTCGAGTTCCACCGGGACTCCCGCGACCTATTCGGGAATATTTGACCGGATCCGTGAACTATTTGCCGGCACGTCATCAGCCAAAGCAATGAATCTTGGAAAGAATCATTTTTCATTTGCAGGTAAGGAAGGACGTTGTGAAACCTGCCAGGGCATGGGAAAGACCAGGATCAGCATGGATTTCCTGCCGGATATCTGGAATATTTGTGAATCCTGCAATGGACAGAGGTATCGTGAAGAGATCCTCTCCTGTCGATACCATGGCAAAAACATTGCCGACATCCTTCAGATGAATGCTACAGAGGCTCTGCCATTCTTCAGCAATCATGAACCCATTGTAAAATCACTTTCTCTGCTTGAACAGGTCGGTCTGGGTTACCTGAAGCTGGGGCAATCGCTCGATACATTGTCAGGCGGGGAAGCACAACGGCTGACACTGGCATCAGCATTGATGGAGGCCAGGAAAGGGCAAATGCTTTATCTCTTCGAAGAACCCTCGACAGGACTTCATTTTCTCGACATCCGTTACCTGCTGAAGATTTTCAATCAGCTCGCTGACAATGGCCACACAATCCTGGTCATCGAGCACGACCTGCAGATCATCTCCGAAGCTGACTGGGTGATAGATCTCGGCCCCGAAGGTGGTGACAAAGGCGGACAAATCGTCGCCTCCGGTAAAGTCACCGACATCATTCACAATACTGAATCGGTTACAGGAAAATTCCTGCAGGCTTATATCTCCAACAGCCTCATTTAGCAATCCCGATCACTCCGCATGCGATGCGTGCGCCGGAATTCCCTGTAGGTTGTGTCTTCAGGTCATCTTCACTCTTATGAAGAATGACCGATCTCCCGATAATTGAATGTTCGCCGGTAAGTGAAATCATCCGGTCGACATACTCGAGGTGGACCTTACCTGATTCGTCGGCTTCAAGGTTTCCCATATCCCCCATGTGCCGTTTCATATCCATCGGTCCTCCATGACTCATTCCTGAGGGATTAAAATGACCACCGGCGGAAGTCCCATCCGGAGAGCTGCAATCCCCGAACTCATGGATGTGAAACCCGTGCTTTCCTTTGGAAAGACCCTGCACATCAACAACGACTTTCACACCAGCATCCGTACTGAAAAATGTAATCGTGCCGGAAACCGAATTACCCTGTGTTGCATAGAGTACACAAACTGCTTTCAGCTGTCCGGCGGCAGGAGCAATCTTCATATCCATGGATTGACTCATCTGTGCATGACCAATAAAAGTCAGACAAAATAACATCAGAAAGAAACTGATGATGAACTTTTGCTTTTTCATATTAGCTACATTTTAAATAATAAATCAGAATAGTTTCAAAATATTATTCAAAGTTAATCTAAATAAAAATATTTTAATAAATAATTCTTCTTAAACCCGGATGCTAATCTTTTACTTTTTATCAACATTCAATTACAAGCAATGTAAAAAAGTTTAGTTTTGCCGTCTCACATCGGAATAAATTATGGAATTTTTATATGTTGTCATAGCCCTTACCTTGATGTTTGATTTCATCAACGGGTTTCATGATTCTGCCAACTCTATTGCAACAGTTGTTTCAACCAAAGTGCTTTCCCCGGCTACCGCAGTAGCCATGGCAGCATTTTTTAATTTCGTGGCTTTTCTTGTGTTTAAGCTTAAGGTTGCTCATACGATTGGCAATGGAATCGTTCATCCGGATGTCATCAACCTGAATGTAATTGCCGCTGCACTTGTGGCAGCGATCATCTGGAACCTGCTGACATGGTGGTGGGGCTTGCCATCAAGTTCTTCCCATACCCTGGTTGGTGGACTTGTTGGTGCTGCGGTTGCAAAAGCAGGTTTTGGTGTGGTTGTTTTTGGTGGTGTTTTAAAGATCGTTGCCTTCATCGTCATTGCACCGTTAATGGGAATGGTAATTTCCTATTTTATTTCAGTAGTCGTCATACTTTTATCTTATAGGGCTACTCCGGCAAAGGTTGATTCAGTCTTTCGAAAGATCCAGATTTTTTCAGCTTCAGCCTTCAGCCTTGGCCATGGGGGAAACGATGCGCAGAAATCCATGGGCATCATCTGGGTGGCGTTGATCGTAACTGCACATGCCACCAAAGACACACCCATTGCCTTGTGGATCGTTTTAAGTTGCAATGGGGCCATCGCATTGGGAACCTTGTTCGGAGGCTGGAGGATTGTGAAGACCATGGGACAAAAAATCACCAAGCTAAAACCGTTTGAAGGCGTTTGTGCCGAAACCGCCGGTTCGATCACGCTGTTCATGGCTACCGCTTTTGGTATCCCTGTCAGTACCACGCATACGATCACCGGCGCAATCATGGGCGTTGGTGCAAGAAAAGGTGTGGCAGCAGTAAAATGGGGCGTTACACGGAATATTTTCTGGGCATGGATCCTTACCATTCCGGTCTCGGCAGTCATTGGTTCTGTTTTATATTTCGTCTTCTGGTTTTTTAATTAAAGCTTTTTTATTCATTACATTTGCCCTGAAAACAGCAAAGATATCAGCATTAATACTTAATAATCCGATCCATGAATCTCGATAAAATTTTATCAGTCTTTGTTCCAAAAGACGTAGCATTTTTCCCGCTTTTTGTTGCAGATGCCAAGATCCTTATCAGAGGATCAGAAATGTTGCAGAAACTCATGTCGATTGACAGTGCTGAAGACCGGATGGAGCTTACCAAGGAGATCAAAGCCGTGGAACACGAAGGGGATGACATGACCCATAAGATCTTTCAGCAGCTGAATAAATCCTTCATCACCCCGTTTGACCGGGAAGACATCCAGGAACTGGCGGCAACGATGGACGATGTTCTTGACTACATCAACGGAGCAAGCCAACGCATCTCTTTATATAAGCCCAAGACACTGATACCGGTCTTCATCGAAATGGCTGACCTTATTTACCAGGCCGCAAAGGAGATCGAAACTGCAGTTGTCGCTTTGCATGAAGCCGGGAAGAACCGAGAAAAGATCATCCAGTGCTGCATCGCCCTTAATACCATGGAAAACAAAGGAGATGACCTTTATCATCTGGGTATTATGCATCTCTTTGAGGAAGAAAAAGACGCGTCTGAACTGATCAAGAAAAAGGAAATCCTCGAAACGCTTGAAAAATGCATTGACAAAGCAGAAGATGTCTCGGACACGATAAAGACCATAATCATTAAGATGTCGTAAATCTATTCCTCATCTTTTTTCACCTTTCAGCAGTCACATTTTTTACCGCAAAGACGCAAAGGCGCTAAGTTTTCCTTTTTAAAATCACACCTTTGTGTAATCGCAATAAAATTTAGCTTTTTATTTTGAATGCTGATTAATACTCCCCGCTATGAAATTCAAACCCTTCATCGTTGTTATTCTCTTTTGTCTTACCGCATTTTTCGCACAATCGCAGGATGCAGGAAAAGCCAAACAGCCATTGGCAGCCACTGTCGCGCCGGATAACCAATCCGCCCCGGTTCTTTTTAAGAATGCATTCCTCGACAAGACCATGCGTGTCGATCTTTATCACAGCGGTACCTCGAAGGAAGAACACTTTGCCATTGACCAGATCGTATCGGATCATGCCTGGGCCGGGAGCAGGATCCAGCTCACCGATAACCTGAAAATGGGCTCCTATTTTTTTGAAGTAGCGGATAAAGCAACTGGTGTCGTGATCTATTCCCGGGGGTTTGGAAATGTATACGGGGAATGGGAAACCACCCCGGAAGCAGAAAATTCATGGGGCACTTTTCATGAATCGCTCAGATTCCCCTGGCCCAAAAAAGAGGTGATTGTCACGATTAAACGAAGAGATGAAAAGAACAATTTTAAGTCTGTATGGTCAACTTCCATTGATCCTTTATCAAGGACCGTCAACCCTGCCGACCTTACTCCTACGCATAAAGTTGATGTGATCCTAGAGCAGGGACCGGCTTCCCAAAAGGTCGATCTGCTTGTGCTGGGTGATGGTTATACCAAAAATGAGATGGATAAATTCCGGAAAGATGTAAAACGACTGACAGATGTCCTTTTAAGTACGGAACCCTACAAATCCCGTAAAAAAGATTTCAACATCCGGGCGATCGAAACGCCTTCGGAGACTTCAGGAGTGTGCAAACCTCATCCCGGGGTTTTCAAGCGCACCCCTCTCTCCGTGCATTACGGCAGCTTTGATTCAGAGAGGTATGCATTGACTTATGACAACAAGACGATCCGGGATATTGCCTCGGAGGTTCCGTATGATTTCATGGTCATCCTTGTTAACGAACGGACATACGGGGGCGGAGGAATCTATAACCTGTACACAACGGTTTCTGCAGACAATAAATACTCAGATTACATCATGGTTCATGAACTGGGACATAACATCGGAGGTCTGGCCGATGAATATTATACTTCTGCGGTTGCTTACGAAGTCCCGCAAACACCAGTAGAACCCTGGGAACCCAATATCACCGCCCTGTTGGACAAGAATAACCTCAAATGGAAATCTCTTATTGAAGCCGGAACCCCGGTCCCTACGCCATGGAATAAAGAGGAGTTCGATAAATTCGGGTATGAAATTCAAAAAGTCCGGGACAGTTTAAGAAATGCAAATGTTCCGGAGAATGTCGTGGAAGCCCTTTTTGACAAGCAATTTAAACAGGAGTCTGAATCTTTCGCCAAAGAAAAGTTCCAGGGGAAAGTTGGAGCATTCCAGGGTGGAGGTTATTCCCAATACGGCTTGTACCGCCCGGAGCTGGACTGCATCATGTATACACGTCACATCAGGTTCTGCAAGGTATGCAGCAAAACGCTGGAAGCTGTTTTTGATCAATATACAAAGTAAGGGTAAATCTCCTTTTCCTTCTTTTATTCATCACAAAATTGAGTAAATTTGGTCCGCCAAATGACGTCATTCCTATGCTGCTAAGTCCGGTTATCGAAGTTATCGGGGTACATAAATCGTTCAAGTCTGTTCAGGCTGTCCGTGGGATTGACCTGAAGATTCTGCAGGGTCAGTATGTTGCATTGCTTGGTCCCAATGGCGCCGGAAAAACGACACTGGTAGAAATGATTGAAGGGATCCAGAAGCCGGACCAGGGAGAGATTGTGATCCTGGGAATGAAATGGAAAGGCAACGAAGACAAACTCAGGCACCTGATCGGGTTATCTCTCCAGGAAACGCGATTCATCGATAAACTCACCGTGTTTGAGACTGTCCGCCTGTTTGCCAGTTTTTTTGATCTCGGGAATGCACGGATCAATGAGATCATTGAAATCGTCGGACTTTATGAAAAGAAGAAATCTTATGTTGTGAATTTGTCCGGCGGACAACGGCAGCGACTGGCTCTTGGCATCGCGTTACTGAATGAACCGAAAATCCTGCTTCTTGATGAGCCTACAACCGGGCTTGATCCCAATGCCCGCAGGGAGATCTGGGCAATCCTCCGGGGACTGAAAGAAAAGATGCAGACCACACTCATCCTAACGACGCATTACATGGAGGAGGCGGAACATCTGTGCGACCAGATCGTCATCATCGATCATGGAGTTATTCTAAAGAGCGGCACATTAAACGAACTGCTGGGTGACCAGGAAAACACTGAGTTGCAAGTGAAACCGACGAGATACCGGAAAACGCTGGATGATCTCTTCACAGAATTAACGGGGAGAACGCTGAATGAATAAACTGATCCGTCGCCGGCAATTGTCCCAGCTGATCACGGCCCGTGCCCTGGAGATCATTCGTGAACCAGGCGTTCTGTTCTGGGGGATCATCTTTCCGATTTTAATGTCGCTTGGACTCGGTGCTGCTTTTTCAAAAAAAGTTGAGACCACACGGGTAGTTGCAGTGATTGCTAATCCTTCCTCAAATACCCTAGGCGCTGACTCAGTCTTCCCGTTGGAATCCTTCCTTCGGATAAATCATGCCATTGCCCTTCCGGTTAAGAATGGAATCCATTCCCATAAGCTGACCATCCGTGATAAAAAACTTGGAAATACGACGTTCATCTTCCAGGAACTTGACTGGAAAACGGCTACGGTATTGCTGAAGCGTGGAAACCTGAACCTGATCCTGGAAGAGAGAAACGGGAAAATCGAATACCATTTTGATCCCCTGAACCCCGATGCCCAACTTATTTACCTGAGGCTTTCAAACCTGTTTGATAATCCTGAGATCCTGAACCGGGAAAGTGATGAATGCATCAAACCATTGACAGTCAGCGGAACAAGATACATTGATTTCCTGGTACCCGGGCTGATCGCAATGGGTGTGATGATGTCTATCATGTGGGGCATCAGTTACGAGATCATTGACAGTCGTGCCAAAAAGTTGCTGCGCCGCATGGTTGCAACGCCCATGAAGAAATCACATTTCCTGGTTGCCCTCATTACGGTAAGGATTGTGATGAATTTCGTGGAATCAGGATTACTTTTTCTCGTTGCTTTTCTCGTCTTCCACATCACCATCCAGGGAAGTGTCCCGGCCCTGCTGATGGTTTTTATCTCGGGGAATATGGTATTTGCAGGGATCGCCATCCTTATGTCATCGCATACATCCAAGACAGAAATCGGAAACGGGCTTATCAATCTTGTTTCCATGCCCATGATGGTTCTCTCCGGAATATTTTTCAGTTATCATAACTTCCCCGAATGGACCCTTCCATACATCCGGAAATTTCCCCTCACTATGCTTGCAGATGGCATCAGGAGTGTAATGATTGAAGGCGCAGGATTTGCAGAAGTCGCGGTTCCTTCGCTCATCATGGCTTTTACAGGAATTATTTTTTTTACGGCAGGGCTGAAGATTTTCAAATGGCATTAACCAATAATTAAGGGAGTCAGATGATATATCTCATAAATAGAATTCTTCCTTGATTCATTCGTTAAACTTTTCTTATATTCGCTTCTCAAGAATGAAAACAAGACTTTATGGAAGATCCCCACGGGAAAGAAAAACCTCAGAATCAACCTGAGACAGGCAAGAAGAACACTTCTCGGCGTAAGTTCATGAAAAGCCTTGGACTTCTTGGAGCTGGTGCCGTGACAGGAATTGCTGCCCTCGAATCGGCTCACTTTTTCGAAAAAGCCAAAACTAAAGGTGGAAAAAAACAGATCCTGCTTACCCAGGATAATAAGCTCGTTGAGGTAGATTCGCTGGAAATTAAGGCGCTTGAGAAGTCACCCGGAGAGCAGCTTCAGGATGCAGGACGCACAGGGATCCCCGGACGACGCTGGGTGCTGGTTGTTGATCTTGCCAAATGCCGCAACGCACGACGCTGTATTTCAGCCTGCCAGGAAGCTCATCAGTTGCGTCCTGAGCAGTATCACCTGAACACACTGCAGATGCAGGATTCCCCGAAGACTGCTCCCTACAATATGCCAAAGCATTGCCAGCAGTGCGATAATCCTCCCTGTGTTGCTGTCTGCCCTGTTGATGCCACGTTCAAACGCCAGGATGGAATTGTGCTCATCGACAATGAACGGTGTATCGGTTGCCGCTTTTGCATTGCTGCCTGTCCCTATTCTGCGAGGATATTCAACTGGTTTGATCCGCGTGATGCAGAGAAATACAAGGATCAGACCTACAATGTGGAGCTGAATGTCCCCCAGAAAAAAGGGACCGTCTCGAAATGCCTTTTCAGTGCCGACCATCTGCGGGAAGAAAAGCTTCCCTACTGTGTTTCCGCTTGTCCTAACAGTGTTTATTATTTTGGAGACGAGAATGAAGATGCAGTAACCAACGGGACTACGAAAGAGACTGTAAAACTGAGTAAACTGCTCCGGGATAACGGGGCCTACCAGTTGATGCCTGAGCTGGGAACAAAGCCACGGATCTATTATCTTCCGCCAAAAAACAGGCTTTTCCCATTCGAACCGGCAAACGATGAGCAACCTGAAAAATCCTGATCTGTATGGCTGAATCCACACCTTCTTTTGAAAATATTTCCCGCGATCTGACCAGTCATATCAACCTTAGCAAAGGGTTTAAACTATGGATGGGCTTCCTGATCGTTGGACTTGGAGTCTGTCTCTATGCCTATTACCTTCAGTTAAGAGACGGGTTGGGTGTTGCCGGGATCCGAGATTATGTTTCCTGGGGACTTTACCTTTCCAACTTTGTTTTCTTTGTTGCATCAAGTCTCATCGGAATGCTGATCAGCGGCGTGCTTGGAATGATCGGGATCAAATGGATCACTCCGATCACACGAATAGCGGAGATCATTGCCATTGCCTTTTCTGCCATCGCCGGGCTGGTCATCGTTATGGACATGGGACGTCCCGAACGCCTTGCTTACGTGTTTATTTACGGACGGTTTCAATCGCCGATTCTCTGGGATGTTACGGTTGTTACCACGTATTTTGTTCTGAGCGCATTGCTCTATTATCTTACACTCATTCCGGACCTGGCATTGACTCATCGTAAAATTGACAAGCTTCCTCCATTTGCCGGAAGAATGTATAAGCTGCTTTCGCTGAACTGGGCCGATAAGCCTGAGCAGAATGTGATCATTCACCGGTCGGTGAAGATCCTGCTTCTTTTGCTGATACCTTCTGCCTTAGCGATCCATACCGTCACATCATGGTTGTTTGCACTTACACTAAGACCCGGCTGGGACAGTACAATTTTCGGCCCTTACTTCGTCTCAGGTGCATTTGTCGCGGGTTCTTCTGCAGTCATCATTGCCATGTACTTTTTCCGGAAAAACTATAAGCTGAGCAATTATCTTACTGACGTTCATTTCAACAACATGGGCAAACTTCTTGTGCTGGTTTCCCTGATCTATCTTTACTTTAACATCAATGAATTCCTGGTCCCGGGTTATAAGATGAGACGTGCAGATGCAATCCACCTTCAGGATCTGCTGGCCGGTCACAATGCATTGCTTTTCTGGACGGTTCAGATCGGAGGCTTAATCCTTCCTATCATCCTGCTCTTGTTCAGGAAAATGAGGACACCTCTTCCGCTGATGCTGATCTCAATTGCCGTGTTCATCGGTTCGTGGTTCAAGAGATACATCATTGTGATCCCAACCCAGGAACATCCTTTTCTGCCCATTCAGCATGTCCCGTTGAATTTTAAGGTTTACACCCCGACGTTGACAGAGATTGCAATCACCATGGTGTCATTTTTTCTTGTTCTTATTATCATCACACTGCTCTCCAAATTCTTTCCGGTCATACCCGTGTATGAAACCGCAAATGAAAGAGGAGTTAAAACGACTGAAATCGGGTAATATCATTCCAAACTATAGCCAGAATGGATTTTAAAAAATATATTTTACTCTCATTCCTCCTGCTGATCCTTTCCATGGTGAAAGTTTCGGCCCAAACCTGGATTGTTCCTGATGAATCAAAGGCCAAGGTTTGTTCATTTCTTTTCACAAAAGAGACCGCAGAAAAAGGGAAAGTCATCTACCAGAAAAATTGCCAGTCATGTCATGGAATTCCCGGGCAAAATAATCCGGCAAAGATCACACCCAATCCGGGAGATCCGGCAGGAACGAAATACCAGTCGCAGAAAGATGGTGAGATGTTCTGGAAAATAACCAACGGGAAAGCGCCGATGCCGCAATTCCAGAATATCCTGAGTGAAGAGGAACGGTGGGATGTGATTTCTTTTGTACGGAGTTTTAATCCGAAATATGTCCAGCCGCAACCTGAAGTCCGGGCGGGATTTACAGGAAAGGTCATCAAGCTCAGCATGAATTATATGCCCGGCCAGAAGAAGATCAAGATAGTTTCGACGGAAATAACGAAAGACAAAAAGCTGGTTCCTTCTTCAGGTGATGAGATCATAATGACTGTGAAGCGCTATTTTGGGGAACTGCCGGTTGGGGATCCAAAGGTTACAGACAAGTCGGGCGTTGCACTTTTTGATGCCCCCATTGATCTTCCCAGTGACAGGCAAGGGAAGATGGAGATCACAGCCCATGTGAATGATCCGACGGGAAAAACTTCAGAGGCACAAGTAAAAACTGTGCTCATGATCGGGAAACCAAATAATGCGCCCAGTCTCATTGTGCAAAGAGCATGGTGGTCAACGCGGGACAAGGCGCCCTTGTGGCTGATTGCGACTTATTGCCTGGCCGTAATCATTGCATGGGGATTTATTTTTTATATTCTTATTTCTCTCAGGAAGATCAGGAAAGTAGAAGCATAAAATTTTAACCGCAAAGACGCAGAGACGCAAAGCGGAAAGTATAATTTACTTTGATAATTATATCCGGAAAAAGAAGATGGGAAATAAAAAATTTATTCTAATAATTCTGATTTTTTTTGGATTCATCCTGATCACCAGTTTCACCATGAATGCCCAGGATGACCAGAGCACACCAGAGATAGGCGTTACAGAGCATCTCGGGGCAGTCATTCCGCTGGATCTATCATTCACGACACAGGACAAACAGCAGATTCACCTCCGGGATCTGATCCAAAAGCCGACGATCCTTTCGCTCATCTATTTTGACTGTCCCGGCGTTTGTCCGCAGATTCTTTCAAGTATTTCTGATGTCATCGAAAGCACCCAGATGGAACTTGGGAAAGATTACAGGGTAGTCACGGTAAGTTTCAATCCCCAGGACACACCGGACAGGGCGCTGGACAAGAAACACCAGTTCCTTCGCAAAAAGAGCAAGATTCATTCTGAAGACTGGATTTTTTTATCAGGCGACAGTGTCAGCATTCATAAACTCACGAATTCAGTCGGGTTTAATTTCAAAGCTGCAGGGAATGATTTCATTCATCCCGCCTGTATCATTATCCTGAGTCCTGAGGGGAAGATCACCCGCTACCTGTACGGAACATCATTTCTTCCTTTTGATGTGAAGATGGCGCTGATCGAAGCCCAGAAAGGACTGGCAAGACCAACTATCAACCGTGTGCTGGATTTTTGTTACAGTTATGATCCTGCAGGCAGAAGATACAGTCTGGAAGTAACCAAAGTCAGCGGCATCATTATTCTTTTCCTCGCTGTGGTTTTATTGAGCAGCCTGGTGATCCGTTCAAGAGTTAAAAAAACAAAAAATAACGAACCCCGGATATGACAGAAGAATCTCATCCAGTTACCCATCCCAGTTACCTTGTTGATACCGGGAAATATAAAGGTATCAAAGCCTGGCTCACTACGTATGATCACAAGCGGATAGCCTTGCTTTACCTTTGGTCAATCCTGGTGTTCTTTATCATCGGCGCCATCCTGGGCGAAACCATGAGGACAGAACTTTATAAGCCCGGGCAGCAGTTTTACGGACCGCAAACCTACAATGCCATTTTCACTTTGCATGGGCTCATCATGATCTTCCTAATCGTGATTCCGGGGCTCACCGTGGTTTTCGGAAATTTTGTGATGCCAATCCAGATCGGGGCGAATGATGTTGCGTTCCCGAGACTCAATCTTTTATCCTGGTATCTTTATATCCTGGGTGCAGCCGTAGTTGTAACTTCCCAGTTCACAGGCGGCGGACCACCGGATACCGGATGGACGTTTTATGCACCGTACAGCACGCAGACACATACGAACGTCATTGCGGCCGTGAGCGGTGCATTTATCCTTGGCTTTTCTTCGATCCTTACGGGGCTTAATTTCATTGTAACGATCCACCGGCTCAGGGCTCCGGGAATGTCATTCTTCAAGATGCCATTACTTCCGTGGGCAGTTTACGCCACAGCCTGGATCCAGGTCCTGGCAACCCCGATCATCGGGATCACGTTGCTGATGATCATTGGTGAAAGAGTTTTTCATATCGGTTTTTTCGATCCGGCACTGGGCGGTGATCCCGTTCTTTACCAGCACCTGTTCTGGATCTATTCGCATCCTGCAGTGTACATCATGATCCTGCCGGCCATGGGCGTTATCACGGAGATCATCCCTACGTTCAGCCAGCGCAGGATATACGGATACAGGGCGATCGCTTTCTCCAGTCTTGCAATCGCCGGGGTTGGGTATTTTGTTTGGGGCCATCACATGTTTACATCAGGCATGAGCAGGGAAGCCATCTGGATCTTTTCGCTGCTGACTTTCCTTGTCGCTGTTCCGAGTGCAATTAAAGTGTTTAACTGGGTTACCACCATGTATAAAGGATCGATCGACCTGAAACCACCCATGCTTTATGCCATCGCATTCATTTTTCTTTTTACGATCGGTGGTCTTACGGGCCTCGTCCAGGGAGCACTGGCAACAAATATCCAGGTCCATGACACTTCCTTTGTTGTTGCTCATTTCCATTATATCATTTTCGGCGGCGTCGGATTTGCATTTTTCGGCGGCATCCATTACTGGTACCCGAAAATGTTTGGCAGGATGTACAGCATCCGAACTGCCAATGTTGCATGGGTATTCCTGTTCATTGGTTTCAACCTTTTGTATTTCCCCCAATTTGTGATCGGTGTTGAGGGAATGCCGCGCCGTTATTTTGATTACCTGCCCCAGTTCACGCTGGCACAGCAAATATCAACAGTTGGCGGATATATCCTGGGTATTGGACTGGTGATCATGATCGTGAATCTTTTCAGAAGGAACGGGGAAAAAGCACCTGATAATCCCTGGGGAGGGAAAACACTTGAATGGCAGCTTCCTTCACCACCACCCATGGAAAACTTTCATACGCCACCGAAAGTCAGTGATTTTCCATACGATTATGATTAATGATCAACATGCTGAGTTGTGAGAAAATAATATTGATACTTTATTCAGAACACATCAATGGAACACATCGAACTGGAACGAGATGATATAGGTGCAAAACTTGGCATGTGGGTTTTCATATTTACGGAGATCCTATTATTCGGAGGATTATTTCTCGTTTACGCGATCATGCGCCACCGCTATGCACAGGAATTCCACATCGCATCACAACAGCTGAACACCTTTATCGGGGCAGTAAATACGCTGGTGCTGCTGGTCAGCAGCATGACCGTTGCCATGTCCATCAGCGCTGTCCAGAAAAAGGACAAACGGATGGCAACCATCCTCCTGCTGGTCACATTGCTTTGTGCAGTCATCTTCCTGGTGAACAAATATTTTGAATGGGGTCACAAAATCGGGATGGCATTATACCCCGGTTCTGACCTGATGATGCAGCTGAAACACGGGTATGTTCTGTTCTTCAGTCTTTATTTTTTCATGACGGGCCTTCACCTTCTTCATTTAGTGATCGGGGCAATCATCCTGATCGTGGCACTGGTCAAGGTCCGGCTTGGAATTATCAACGACGAACATTATGTCTTACTGGAAAACGGTGCATTATACTGGCACCTGGTCGACCTGATCTGGATCTTTTTATTCCCGTTACTTTACCTGATTACTTAGAAAGGAACCAGATCTCATGGCATTCTGAAATTTTATATTCATCCTCAATCAAAAGAATTCCGCAAATGACAACCGGAGAAAAACATATTACAAGTTACACGACTTATGCGAAGGTGCTGATCATCCTAATGATCCTGACGACCATTACGATCACCGCACCATCGCTGAATCTCACCGCTTTCACCGTACTTATTGCAATGGTCATTGCATCCACAAAAGCCGGGATCGTGCTGACCTATTTTATGCATCTGAAAGTAGAGAACTTATTGACCAGGGTCCTGGTAGTTATGGTACTTGGTCTTTATGCATCAGTGATTATTCTCACTTTTTCTGATTATATTTTTCGTTAGAACTAAAATTTTCGTTCAGGAATAACATTTAGTAATTCTATGAACTATCACGCGGCAAGCAGCTGAATATCGGAATTCAGAATACAGAATGCAGAATGCAAAAAATAATCAAAACATAAGTGTTCATCTGTCAAACAACCTTAAAAAAAATTATTATGAAAAGATCTTTCCAGTTTTTATTGCTTACAGGGATGTTCGTAATCCTTGGAATGTCAGCATTTGCACAGGGTTCAGCCGGATGGAAAATTGTCCTGAACCACGACAATTCGCCTTTTACCATGCATATTTACAACGATGAAATGACCTTCTTTTTTAATGCAAAGTCTGATACACTTTGTTTTTCATTGAGTAACGGCAAGCCAATCAAGGATAATTTTACTATAGAAGTGACGCTAAGAAACAGCAAAAAGGCACTTTTTACTTCAACCGAAAAGAACATGGCAGCAGGAAAAACACAGATCGTTGTCCCGATGGGTGATGTATTAAAAGCTGCCACAGGCCAGAAACTGCCAGCAAAGCCAAAGTACACGATATCAGTGATGGATAAGACGACTGTAAAAGAGAAGATTGATTTTGAATTTAAAGAATAAGGACCGGATGCAGGCCACAGATAATTCAGATTTCACAAGTCTTAATTGTAATTCATAATTTACCCACATGTATACCGGTGCATCAAATTTTGTTGAAGGAGTCGACTGGGTTTTTAAGTTGATCTTCGGAATTAGTTTCTTCTTTCTCCTTCTAATCACCGGGTTGATGATCTATTTTATAATCCGGTACAGCCGGAAACGTCACCCGAAGGCTGAGCAGATCAAAGACAACCTGGCGCTGGAAATCACATGGATCACCATTCCTACCATCCTTGTCATTTTCCTGTTTTACTACGGATATGCGGCTTTCCAGCCCATGATCTGGGTGCCGAAGAATGCCATGCAGGTGAAAGTCATAGGAAGAATGTGGCAATGGAACTTTGAATACCCCGGTGGACGCCAGGCCAATGAGCTTGTTCTCCCGATCAATGAACCGGTCAAATTGAATCTTCATTCGGTAGATGTGATCCATGGTTTTTCCATTCCCGGCTTCAGGGTCAAGGAAGATGTGGTCCCGGGAAAAAACAATTACCTCTGGTTTAAGCCGCAAATACTGGGAGATTACGAAATTTTCTGCACAGCCTATTGTGGCGTCAGGCATTCCTACATGGGAACGAAAGTCCGGGTGGTCATGCTCCCGGAATTTACCCGGTGGCTTGCAACGCTGCCTTTGGCATCAGCTGAGCCGGAAGGTCTGACAATCCTGAAGAAAAATGCCTGCATTGGTTGTCATTCGACCGATGGGTCCAAACTTGTCAGTGTTTCTTTCAAAGGAATGTATGGCAAGTCTGAAACCGTCATGACCAATGGAAAAGAACGTAAAATCACAATTGATGATCCGTACATTACCACTTCCGTCATGGAGCCTGATAAGGATATCGTTGCAGGTTACCAGAAGGGAATCATGAAGAGCTACAATGGACTCATCAAGGAAGATGAAATGAAGAAGATCATCGAGTACCTGAAAACACTTAAATAATTTTGCGCCCCTTTTCGATCCGCAGCTTCTTCTCTCTAACGAGGATTTTCCTGTCGCTTGCAGTTACATTTTCCGCCTTTGCAGCCTTTATTGCGTGTGGCGGGAAATTTTCCGCTACGTGCATATCAGCCATGGTCGCCGTATTCTTTCTTGCGACGGGGACATCCGTTCTCAACCAGGTACAGGATCGCAGGATTGATGCTTTAATGGGCCGGACAAAAAACCGTCCGATCCCGGCAGGCGAAATAAAACCGGCATCTGCACTTTTCCTGTCACTCTTCCTGCTTGCCGCCGGAATCCTGCTTTTTGCCGAATCCGGAATGTGGATCCCGTTGATCCTTGGGGCCGGGAATGTGATCATTTACAACGGGATCTACACCAGGTTGAAGATGAAAACTGTCTTTGCCCTGATTCCAGGCGCACTTACCGGTGCAGTTCCGATCCTGATTGGCTGGACAGCAGCAGGCGGAAACATCATTGACCCGGAAGCAATTTTCCTTGGATTGTTCATGTTTTTCTGGCAGGTCCCGCACTTCTGGCTGCTGAACCTGAGTTATGATTTACAATATAAAACTGCCGAGATCCCGACGATAACTGATCATTTCACATTCTTCCAGGTAAAAAGAATCATCGTTGTATGGCTGACAGCAGCCTCCCTGACTTCGCTCATGATGGTGTCCAGGGGATTTTCGCATCATATTATCCTTGCCGCTGCGATCCTGTTGATGAACATAATCCTTCTCATCATTACGATCTACAGGTTTTTCATTGCACATTCCGATCCTTACAAATTACTTTTCATCCTGGTCAATAGTTTTCTCTTCATTGTCCTGATTCTTCTTATTGCCGAAAAATTGTACTTATTGACATAGTGTCTAGTTACAAATTTACCATTCTTTAGTAAAAGGATTTGTGATCAATTACCAAGTTATTTTAACCACAATGTTCACAATGATACACACAAAGGTCACAAATGATATCTTAGTTTACATTGTGCATCCTTCGTGGTCCTTTAGATTTGTGGTTAAATAAGTATTCAGTTTTAGAATTTTAAACAGTCTCTAAATCCTTCAGCATGAAATCCTGATATTTTATCTACCGGATTATGATAACCGGCTTGTGCTTTTCAATCCCTGACTTCCTTTTTCCTGCTTTATTGAAAGTCAATAATTTCGTAACTTTACAAAAAATTGAACAGTGTCCGCTATGAAAAAACTGATCTGTCTTTTCGTGTTCACGATGGGTGTCATTTTTGAAAGCCACGCCCAAACCTCTGCTGCTCCCGGGCAAATGGCGCCTGATACATCTTCCTATCCTTACTGGGTTCAAATGATGAAGGATCCGTCGGCAAATTTTTTCCAGACCCAACGTGCTTTCAATTTGTACTGGCAACACAGAAAGATTACGAAAGGATGCGGCTGGAAAGTCTTTAAACGCTGGGAATACATGATGCAAAGCAGGGTTTCATCCACCGGTGAAAAACCAAAGCCGGATGCTACAATCAGTGCATATAAAAATTTCTCTAAGAATATCACCTCTACAAACGGAAACTGGACTTCTTTGGGGCCCTCACTGATTCCATCACCCGGTCCTGCAGGTTATGAAGGCCTTGGCCGGATCAATACAGTCGGGTTTTATCCCGGTTATCCCGAGCGGATCTTTATTGGTTCTCCTTCGGGTGGAATGTGGCAGAGTATGGATGGCGGCAATTCCTGGGTAAGTCATACAGATTCATTACCAACCCTGGGTGTTTCAGCAATCCTCGTTGATTATTCAGATCCTTCCAGGATCTTTATTGGCACCGGTGACCGTGATGCCGGTGATGCTCCGGGGCTGGGCATTTACAAAAGTTTAAATGGAGGATCGACCTGGGCGCCATCAAATACAGGCATGGGAAATCATATTGTCGGCCGCATCATTCAGCACCCGGTTAACCCGATGATCATCCTTGCCGCCACTGACGGTGGTGTTTACCGTACCACGGATGGTGGTGCTTCATGGACCCAGCAAAAATCAGGCTCATTTATGGACATCACGTTCAAGCCCAATGACCCGGATGTCGTTTATGCAGCAGCATCCGGAGATTTTTATCGTTCCACCGACAATGGCATCACCTTTACGAAAATCACATCCGGCCTTACAGGTGGTCAACGTGGCGCTGTTGCTGTTTCTTCCGCGAACCCATCCATTGTTTACTTTCTGGTGACAGGTTCTGACAATGGGTTCCAGGGATTATACAGGTCAACCAATTCCGGACTGAATTTTACAGTTCAATCGACTACTCCTAATATCCTTGACTGGACATGCGACGGAAGCACAACCGGCGGACAGGGCTGGTATGATCTTGCAGTGGCCGCCGATCCGGTGAATGCAAATATTGTTTATGTTGGAGGTGTGGATGTATGGAAATCGATGGATGGAGGAGTTACCTGGAACATCAATTCACATTGGTATGGTGGATGCGGCGTTCCGGCAGTTCATGCAGATTGTCACTTCCTGTTCTTTTCACCTGTAGATGGAAACTTATATGCCAGCAATGATGGCGGTGTCTATTCAACAAACGACGGAGGAATTACATGGAATGATCATACAACAGGACTTACGATAGGCCAGATCTACAAACTGGGCCAGGCACAAAAACAAAAGGATCATGTGATCAACGGATTCCAGGATAACGGAACGTACACTTATACTTCTGCCGGCTGGGAAGCCACCGGTGGCGGAGACGGCATGGAATGTGCAATTGATTATGCAGATGATGCATATAGCTATTACACGATCTATTACGGCGATATTTACAGGATGTATAACAATAGTTCCGAAAATCATATTGCCGGAAACGGGATCAACGGGATCACTGAAAGCGGGGCATGGGTCACTCCTTTCGTCCTTCACAGGGCTGATCCGCAAACGATGTTTATTGGTTATAAAAACATCTGGAGAAGCAACAACATCAGGAGTTCGACTCCAACCTGGAAACAAATCTCTGACAACCTTGCCGGCAGCAACAGTACAGATATGGCTGTTGTGGAAAATTCGCCTGTAAACACAAACCTCCTGTATGCAGCCCGGTCTGACAACAAGTTGTTCCGTTCAGACAATTGCATGGACGAAAGTCCTGTCTGGATTGACCTGACTTCACACCTGCCCGTCAGCGAGGCCATAACCGACCTGGAGGCCAGTCCTTCAGACCAAAGCACGGTTTTTATGACCACGGATAACGGGGTGTATAAATCTGCAGACAAGGGACTGACATGGACCAATCTCAGCCAGAATCTTCCCGTCATTCACAAAAACTCCATCGTTTGTTACAGGAATGACCTTGAAGGGCTTTATGTGAGTACAGATGCAGGAGTCTATTATAAAAATCAATCCATGACCAGCTGGCTGCCTTTCAGCAATGGGCTTCCGCTGAATGGCAAGGTGACAGAACTGGAAATTTTTTATGATTCCATCCAGCCGGTTAATGATGTGATCCGCGGATGCACTTTTGGACGCGGGCTATGGAGTTCCGACCTGTACCATGCTGCTCCTGACGCGAACTTTATAGCCAACAAGACAGACATCCCGGCCGGGTGTCCCGATGGATTTACAGACCTGTCGACAGGTGTTCCGACTTCATGGCTCTGGACTTTCACCGGAGCCACACCTTCCACTTCTTCCGTCAAAAACCCGGAAAACATTATTTATAGTACGCCAGGGACCTATCCTGTCAAGCTGAAAGTCTGGAATTCGAGCGGAACTGATTCCCTTGTAAAGACAAATTATATCAATGTGATCCAGGGTGCGCTGCCAATTGTGGATTTTTCTTCCGACAAAACGGTAAGCTGCCTGGGTGATCCGGTCTCGTTTTTCGATGCAAGTCAGAATTGCCCGTTAAGCTGGCTTTGGGAATTCGCGCCGAACACGGTCACTTTTTTGAATGGAACTACGGCCAACAGTCAAAACCCTGTGGTGACATTCAATCAAAACGGCAAGTACACCGTGCGATTAACGGCAACCAATGCAGCCGGTTCAAACAGTCTCACGAGGCAGGATTATTTTTTACAGGGAGGTTATGATCTGCCCTTCTCCGAAGATTTTGAATCGGGAATTACTCAAAAGAACTGGACAATTTTAAATCCGGATGGCAACAAGACCTGGGATACGATAACAGTTGCAGGAACACTTCCCGGAACGAAGGCGGTCTGGATAAATTTCTTCAATTATGCTATGACAAGTGACAGAAGAGACCAGCTCATTTCGCCTCCTATGAATTTTACCGGTTTTACTTCAGTGGCCCTGAATTTTCAGCATGCCTATGCACAACGCGCGGCATTGAAGGATTCACTGATCGTGAAAATTTCTGCCGATTGCGGAACCACATGGAACCGTATTCTTGCCGCAGGTCCGGATGGAACGCCCAATGTCTTTGTTACACATTCCCCAATGCTGACGGCTTTTTTCCCGGTCTCATCTGATGATTGGTGTGATTCTCCCTATGGAACGGCCTGTTATTCCCTTGATCTTTCCGCCTGGGCCGGACAAACCAGCATCAAGATCGAGTTTGAATCTTACAATTATCATGGAAACAATTTATTCATCGACAATATTCATGTTTCCGGAACGGTTGGAATTCCGGATCAGGCCGCAGTAAATTCAGGAATTTATCTTTTCCCAAATCCTTCATCCGGGATATTCACAATCAATGTTCCCGAAATTTCGGCAGGAACTGAAGTTGTAGTATACAATCTGACCGGTCAAACCATTTACCAGAACAGTTACGCTCCATTCCCGGCGACCCATTTGCTGCGGCTGGATCTTACAGGTTATGAAAAAGGATTCTATTATTGCAGGATCACAAATGGAGACAAGACGAAGGTTGAGAAATTACTGATCCGGTGATCCAGTTCAGAAATGCCAAAATCCGCTTGCTGCTGATGAGAAGGGTAATTTTTACTTTTTTCTTTATACTCCTGATTTTTTATGGTCTCCCCGGACAAAACTGTTCTACAAATGATAAGACCAGGGGCGATGCAATTTCGAAAGCCCTGGTCCCTCCCGGTTACAAAAGCTATGAACAGATCGTTGCATTGGCCGACAGCCTCGCGACCAATTTTCCCTCCATCTGTAAAAAAGTCATTTACGGGACTTCCATTGGAGGACGTGAACTGGCAGCACTCAAGATCAGCAGGAATGTAGGTTTGAATGAACCTGAACCTTCGATCCTCTTTGATGGTGGAATTCATGGTGATGAGTTTCTTGGTCCGGAAATCGTGATCCGTTTTGCAAAGGATCTCTGCACCGGATACGGATCAGACACTTCACTAACGAACCTGATCAATACCCGGGCAATCTGGCTCTATTATATGGTCAACCCGGATGGAACAGCCAATATGACCCGGGATAATTCGAATGGTGTTGACTGCAACCGCGATGCGGGATATATGTGGAATGGCGAAGGAAACAGCACAGGGGCATTTTCGCAAAACGAGACAAGGGCTTTGCGCGAATGCATGATCGGGAACCAGTTTTCGGTGTATATAAACTTTCATGCCGGCAACCTGGGAGTCATTTATCCATGGAGTTTTCGTTCAGACCCGACACCGGATAATATCGCCATCAACCAGCTCGCATACACTTACTCAAGCGCTTCAGGATATACCAATTTCCCATACGGCCAGGGCTATACGATCCTGGGATATTACAGCACCGGCAGTACCAAAGATTTCCTTTATGGAACGATGGGGAATATGGGATTTTCGGTCGAAGTATCAACAGATAAGCAGCCGCCTTCATCACAGATCATACAATACTATGATCTCAATTTCCCTGCCATGAAGGAGATGATCATCCGTTGCGGATATGGTCTTGAAGGTGTGGTAACTGATTCACTTAGCGGAAAGCCTTTGTCAGCTTCCATTTGGGTCAATGGTTTTTACCCGGTGTATACGGATCCGCAGAATGGGGATTATCATAAATACGCTGTTGCGGGCAATTATACGATCACCGCATCTGCCAATGGATACAAGTCTAAAACAATCTCAAACATTGGGGTTCCGCCAACCGGTTCGACCGTTACAAATTTTCAGCTTGTTCCCGAAAATGAATGGGCAGCTTACAGTGTCATCAGCTGCCAGGTCCCGGTTACCTCCTTCACCGGGTTCACCTATCCTGCATACACTCCTGCAGTGCTTGGTGCACCTGATGGTGTCAGCTATTCATTATGGAAAAGCGGATGGATCGTTCTTGACATGAAGGATACGATCTTCAACGGAGCCGGGGCTGATTTCAGGGTTGTTGAAGGGGGAAATACACCCAACGGATTCAGTTGTTACGCCGGGGCCGGCAAAGACGGTCCATGGACGCTGGTAGGTACAGGAACAGGAACAACGGAGTTTGATCTCTCTTCTGCAACCGGTGGAGCAATCAGTAAAACCAGGTACCTGAAGATCATTGATGACGGTGATGGTCCTTCAACCGGATCTGAGCTTGGGTTCGATCTTGATGCCGTTGAACTGATCACACAACCGCTGCTGGTTGATTTTACAGCATCCGGAACAAATCTTTGCGGGGATTCAATGGTGACTTTTACAGATCAGTCGCGGGGAAACCCAGTCTCCTGGCAATGGCTCTTCCCGGGGGGAAATCCATCCGCCTCCGCATTGCAGGATCCACCTGCGATTGCTTACGATTCTGCAGGAATTTATGATGTGTCTCTTACCATCTCAAACGGGATATCTTCAAGCACCATTGTGAAAAAGAGTTTTATAAGCATAAACATTCAGCCTGTTGTTAACCTTGGGAATGATACGACGCTGAATGTTGCTGATTCCATTCTTCTGGATGCAGGAAACCCGGGCAGCAAATATCACTGGTCCACCGGCGACACGACGCAGGCAATTTATGCTGATTCCAGTGGTGTTGGTGCCGGAACCCGAAATTATTCTGTCATGATAACGGATGAACATAATTGCATTGCATCTGACAGCATCCGGATAACCTTTTCTTTTCCTTTGACTGTCAAAGAAAAGATGTGCAATGCTGATTTCATTTTTTATCCGAACCCTACAGATGGACTTCTCCATCTCGTGCTGCCTGGTTCTGAAATTGAGTCAGTGAGATTGATATCACCGCTTGGCCGGACAGTTTATGAACAGAACTCGGCGCTTGATGAGAACTGCACTTCACTTAATTTAACCGGATATCCGAAAGGACTATATTTCCTGGAAATAGAAAGCAGGGGAAAACGGTATTTTGAAAAAGTTGTTTTAAAATAATTTGCATGCTGGAATTTTTAAGCCGGAAAAAAAGTCAACCGCAAAGGCGCGAAGACGCGAAGGGAACGATTGTGGATTTCTTAGCGTCTTTGCGTCTCAGCGGTAATTTTAATAACATTTGAGAATATCCATAAATTGACCATTCATGAATTTATTCTATACCCCTGACCTTGATCCCGAATTTTTCTCTTTATCCGAAGAAGAGACCCGTCATATCACTAAAGTATTAAGACTGACGGAAGGAGATCATATTTTCCTTACCGACGGACTGGGAAATATGTGTGAAGCCGTGATCCTGAATGCCCGGGAAAAGAAATGTCTTGTGCAATGCGGGCCCATCAAACATGAATATGATAAAAGGCCATTTTACCTGCATATCGCGATTGCCCCGACAAAAAACATGGACCGGCTTGAGTGGTTTCTCGAAAAAGCAACAGAGATAGGAATTGATGAGATCACACCGCTATTTTGTTCCCATTCTGAACGGACCCACATTAAAACAGACAGGCTGCGGAAAGTGGTGATTGCCGCACTGAAACAATCAATCAAGGCCTACTTGCCAAAAGTGAATGAACCGGTTCAGTTTCAAAAGTTCATCAGCAACTCATGGAAAGGTTCAAAATTTATTGCTTATTGTGAAACCGGCAATGAAGCGGAATTGCAGAAAGTATATCAAAAAGGATCCGGTGCATTAATCATGATTGGTCCGGAAGGTGATTTTTCTCCGGCCGAAGTTGACCAGGCAATAAAACAGGATTTCATCCCAATAAGTCTAGGGAAAAGCCGTTTAAGAACGGAGACGGCTGGTGTTGTCGCATGTCATACCATCGACCTGCTGAACCGGTTGTAACAGGATTGCAGAAGAGACCGGTATTGAAACCATCAGGAAAATAATCTGCGCTTCTTTATGCTTAATCGGTGTAACTTTGTGCAGTAAAAACTACTTATAATTTCATCAACAAAATGAAAAGACTGATTTTTCTGCTGGGTGTTTTTCTGATCATCACATCATTCTCCCCGCCACCAGGATACCAGATTGCCTTATTGAAATACAATGGCGGGGGCGACTGGTATGCAAATCCGACATCGCTTCCGAATCTCGCCAAATTCGCAAACAAAAACCTGGGGACTAATATCAATGAAGAGGTCCCGACTGTTGATGCCGGAAGCCAGGAAATCTTTAACTACCCGTTTGTACACATGACCGGGCACGGGAATGTGATCTTCAATCCCCAGGAAGCCAAGAATCTCAGGGATTACCTGATCGGCGGAGGGTTTCTTCATATCGACGATAATTACGGCATGAATCCCTACGTCAGGCCGCAGATGAAAAAAGTATTCCCGGAGCTTGATTTTATTGAGCTTCCGTTCAGTCACCCGATCTATCACCAGCACTTTCCTTTCCCCAATGGACTTCCCAAGATCCATGAACATGACGGAAAACCGGCGCAGGGTTTCGGATTGATCTATGAAGGCCGGCTCGTTTGTTTTTACAGTTATGAATGCGATCTCGGCGATGGATGGGAAGATCCGGATGTGCATAAAGATTCCGAAGCAATCCGCCTGAAAGCCCTGCAAATGGGTGCAGATATCCTGCAATTCGTATTTACCGGGAAGTAAATCTTTTCTCTATCTTTGTTTCTGCTATAAGGTCGCCTGAACTGCGATCCGCAATTGACCCATGGGGAAACTTTACGATCAGCTTGCAACGGATGTACGTTTCAAAGAAGGACTCACGGCCTGCCTGAATTGCGGCACCTGTACAGCCATCTGCCCGGCCGCCGAATTCTACAATTATCAGCCGCGGCAGATTGTCGATATCCTGCAAACCAAGGATGATTCACAGATTGAAGCACTGTTAAAGAGTGACCTGATCTGGTATTGCGGTGAATGCATGTCATGCGTAACCCGTTGCCCGAGAAACAATGCACCCGGCCTGCTCATTATGGCCCTGCGGTCGCTCTCGCAGGAACTTGGATATTTTGTAGAATCAGAAAAAGGCCGGCAGCAACTTGCGATCAAACGCACGGTTGGCAGCTGGATCCTCGATTTTGGCTATTGCCTGTATCCATCGCTGATCACACCGGAGAATCACCCGGAACAGGGCCCGGTGTGGGAATGGGAACACAAGAACCTTGTGAAAGTGATGGAACGACTCGGCGCCAATTACCAGAAAACCGGCCCGGGAATTCTCCGCAAAATCCCGCAGGAAGACCTCGATGAAATCAGGAAGATATTTGAAGTTACCGCAGGAATCGAGCGGTTTGAAAAGATCGAAGCGTTCTCGAAGAAGAAAGCCGGAGAACTTGGAATTCCCTTTGATGATGGAATGAACAACGAATACATTCAGCAAATCTATACCACCAACTCGGGATCACATACCAGGAAACATGAAGATTGAAGGGAAAAAGCAGATCTGGAAAGATTACCAGAAAGAGATTGCCGGGGATCACTATTTTTATGTGAGAAGCTGCGTCAGGCAAAACTTCTTCCCGGGATCTGAAAAAACATTTCTCCGGATACTGCAGAACGAACTTCACAAAGACATCTACGAAAACGCAGCACATACAACCTGTTCCGGGATCGGGTATCACAGCGACATCGTCCCGATTGCCACCACCATGACCATGATTGCAAGGCAATTTGCACTGATGACCGAAGCCGGGCTTGAGAACCTGGCGACATCATGCATCACTTCATTCGGATTGTACAACGAGATCCTCGAAACCTGGCATCATTTTCCCGAAGTTGAAGAGAAGACCAGGGAACATCTCTGGAATGCAACAAAAAGAGAATTCAAAAAACCGGCAAATGTTGCACACGCCAGCGATATCATCTATAAATACCGGGAAGAGATTTCAGAAAAAGCAAAATTTAAACTGGTTAACAAAGACACCGGCAAACCTCTAAAAGCGGTTGAACACATCGGTTGCCATTATGCAAGGATGTTCCCTGACAAAGGAGTCGGCGGTGCGGAATATCCCTATGTGCTTACCGGGATGATCGAATCGTGGGGCGGAGAAGTGATCGATTACCCTGAAAGAAGGCATTGCTGCGGGTTTGGGTTCCGTCAGTACCTTGTGATGGCAAACCGTGGATTTTCAATTGCCTGCTCAAAAAAGAAATTCGAATCGATGGAACCTTATCATCCTGACCTCATCCTCACCAACTGCCCGGGGTGCCCTATGTTCCTGGATCGCTGGCAGTATGCCATCAGCGAGATGGAAGGAAAAACTTATGGGCCAAACGGACAGGGTATTCCTGTTCTTACGTATGAAGAACTCGCCGGGATGCTGCTCGGCTATGATCCCTGGGACCTGGGCCTTCAGGTACACCAGGTACCGGTTGAACCGCTCCTCGACAAGATCGGAATCCCATACAACAGTACAAAGAAATTTTCAGGAATCCAGGGTGAAGACCTTGGAAAACCAGATTCTCCGTCAGTTTTAAAATTTTACACCGGGCAGTGATGCGAAAGAAAGTGATCATAATTGGTGGTGGAGTTGCAGGAATGGAAGCGGCCGGGCAACTTTCTGCACAGAAACTGGAAGTTGTTTTATTGGAAAAGCAAGCCATGCTTGGCGGTAATTTGCTGAACTGGGACCGGCTCTTTCCAACCCGGCGCGACAGTGCAGAAGTTCTGGATTACCTGACAAAAGGAATTGGCAGTGACATCAATGTCCAGCTGGATGCAGAAATTACCGATGTAAAGAAGGATGGAATTGAATTCCGGGTGACATTGAAGGATGGCCGGACATTTAACTCCGATGCACTGTTGCTTGCCAATGGATTCGAATTGTTCGATGCCAGGAAAAAAGAGGAATACGGGTTTGGCATTTACGAAAATGTGATCAGTTCTGCAGAGCTGGAAGAGTTCTTCAGGAAGAACAAACATCCCGATCTCTTTGCCGGGATCCAGTCGAAACGGGTTGGAATCGTGCATTGCGTGGGATCACGTGACGAAAAAGTCGGGAATCTTTACTGTTCTAAATTATGCTGTGTGACCGGTGTCAAGCAAGCGATAGAGATCAAAGAGCTGCTGCCGGATGCCGAGATTTTTTCGTTCTACATGGATCTCCGGATGTTCGACCGTCATTTTGAGGAGATGTATTATGAGGCTCAGCAAAAGTGGGGCATTCATTTCATCCGCGGGCGATTGTCGGAAGCATCCGAAAACCCTGATCAAACGATCCTGATCAAAGTGGAAGACACCCTGACCGGCTTGCCATTGAAGATGACCGTCGACCTGCTGATCCTCCTGGTTGGCTTCGTTCCGCGGCCTGAGACAAAGGAGATTGCTGACCAGTTAAATCTGAACATTGGGGATGATGGATTTTTATCACCTGAAGATGTTCATACAGCCGGAAATTCAACAAACATCCCGGGTGTATTCCTCTGCGGAACATTAAAAGGGCCAGGCTCAATTGAGAATACAATTGCCGATGCCCGCGCAGCAGCGTTGCAGATAACAAGTTATCTCAGTGAATAGTGATTTGTGATTAGTTGTGTGGGATTATTTTTAAAAAACAAACTTGCGTCGAGTACCAATAATTGGTACTTTTGTAAAAAACAAGAATTATGAGCAAGAACACATCAATACTGTTAGGAGATCATTTTGAGGGTTTTATCTCAAAAAGAATAGGATCAGGAAGGTACCACTCTGCAAGTGAAGTCATTCGGGCTGGATTAAGATTACTTGAACAGGAGGAACGGGAAATAGAAGCACTAAAATCAGCACTTGAAATAGGTGAAAAAAGTGGAATTGCACAGGATTTCAATGCCACGAGCTACTTAAAATCACTTCATTCGAAACAGAAATAGGCATGACCAAGTTCAAGTTTTCAAATGAATCTGTTAAAGATCTGGAAGAGATTTGGTCCTATACAAAACAAACCTGGTCAATTGAACACGCAGACAGGTATTATAATTTAATTATTGATGAAGTTGAGTTCATCGCCTTGAATCCGCATCTGGGAAGATCAATTGATTATATTAAAGAAGGGTATAAATCGACAAAGGTAAAGTCTCATGTAATCTACTATAAGCAAATAGAAGACGAAACGATAATAATTGTAAGGATACTGCATCAAAGAATGGATAGTGAAAGCAGAATGAAGTAATCCTGTTCAAACAAAAATAACCCCACATACTAGCGATTAGTGAATAATAATCTGACTTTCGACTTTCGGCTTTCGACTTTGCACTATTTACCAATTACCAATCACTAATCACCATTGAAAACCTTCGGCTATACCATAAGCCCTGACCGGCAGATCGATTATGACCGGAACAACAAGATGTTCCGTGATTACCTGGTTCAGTCAGAGCCGACCATTCTTCGTTGCATCGCCTGCGGCAGCTGCACGGCCACATGTTCGGCAGGTCATTTTACCAATTTCAACATCCGCCGTCTTCACACGTTATTGCTCCGTGGCGAAACAAAGGGAATTAAGAAAGAGATTGAAAAGTGCATGCTTTGCGGAAAATGCCAGTTGGTATGCCCCAGGGGGGTCAACCTGAGAAATTGTATACTGGAGATTCATCATTCACTGGAAAAATTTGAAAAATGACCTTTAATTTCTTCGTCCTTCCTTTTTCCCTTGGATTGTTGTTTTTGCTGGTCTCCATCTTCAAAAGATTTAAGGCCTGGATCATGGATCTGCCGCCTGAAGAAAGGAAAAAGTTCAGAAACGGGTTTCGTGGACCAAGGTTTTTTCTGGCTCTGAAAGAGGTTTTTTTTGAAAGTCTCCTCCACCGGAAAATGTTCAGGAAAAACCCGCTGCTTGGCTTCATGCATTTGAGTTTTGCCTTTGGCTGGTTCCTGCTCATCGTGGTGGGTAATATGGAATCGAGGATCTATAGCGGGCTTTGGATCAATCCTCCCTACTACCCTATTTTCCTGAAGTTTTTTATTCACGATATCCACGTATTGCCATTTGAAATTTTCACGGTTCCGGGGTTTTTCAGGTTCTCGATGGACCTGATCCTTGTGTTTGTAATGAGCGGAGTGATCCTGGCGCTCATCAAACGAAGCAGGTCAAACTGGTTCGGGATGAAGAAGACCACGCAACATTCGCTGACAGACAAAGTGGCGCTTATCTCCCTGTGGCTTATTTTCCCCTCCCGCCTTCTGGCAGAGAGCCTGACAGCCGGGGCTTTTGGATATGGAGGCGGTTTCGTCACCCAGTACCTGGGAAATGTTCTTGCATTTCTCTGGCCTTTATCCGACAAATTACTCGCTTACGGATTCTGGTGGGTCTATTCTCTTTCATTGGGGATCTTCTTCGTCACGCTGCCCTATTCAAGGTATATGCACATTCCAACAGAAGTCCTGCTGATCTTCTTTCGCAATTTCGGCGTTCATCCGCACAAGGAATATTCCGCATTTTCAGAAGTCGAGGTATTTTCCTGTTCACGCTGCGGGGTTTGCATCGACCAATGCCAGTTGAATACGGATGCCGGCATCAATGACATCCAGGCGGTTTATTTTGTGCAGTCCATCCGCAATCAGCAGGTTCAGGAAGATATTTCGAAAAAATGCCTGGTTTGCGGACGATGTGAGAACAGCTGCCCTGTAGGGATTCACCTGGATTCGCTCAGGGTCATCGAGCGGACATACTATTCTATTCATGAAAAAACTGATTATTCCTACCTTCCACAGGCATCGGCGAGAAAAGCTGAGGTTGTTTACTTTGCAGGCTGTATGTCCCATCTTACACCTTCGATCCCAAAAGCGATGGCAAATATCCTCAGGACTGCGGGTGTTGATTACCTTTTCCTGGATGAAGACGGGACCATTTGCTGCGGACGGCCATTGAGTTTAGCAGGCAAAGAGAAACAGGCGAAAGAACTGCTCCAATCGAATAGGAACCTCATTTTATCCAGCGGAGCGAAAATCCTGGTGACATCCTGCCCGATCTGTCTCAGAATTTTCAGGGAAGAATACAATCTTGACATTGAAATCCTGCATCATACGCAGTATTTGCTTGATCTTGTCAGGAAAGGGAAAATTCCGCTCCAGACATATTTCAAACGGGTCGCTTACCATGACCCCTGTGATCTCGGAAGAGGCCTTGGGATCTATAATGAACCCCGGGAACTTTTACAGAAAATTGCCGACCCGGTTGCCGTTGAACAGGAACGGAGCGGATCGCTGTGTTGCGGCGGCAGTATGGGATTGCTGACAATATCACCCGAACAAAGGGATGCCATTACCCGGGCCACAGTTGAACTCCTTCTCAAAGACAAACCCGACCTGCTGATTACTTCTTGTCCCTTGTGTAAAAAAACCTTGTCAAAACAATCCGGAACCCGGGTTATGGATGTTGCCGAACTACTCTCCTCTTCACTCCCTGTACTGGAAGGAAAAATTGTTGCAAAAAATTCTCACAATCCAGTATTTAGAGATTAGCAATTATGCCTTTACCCTAACAATTCATCATAGATTAATAGGACGGATTTGAAAAATTTAGTATCTTTGCTAAGTTGATATTTTAAAGAAAATACAGGAGGGATTTTAAAGATATTTATTTTGATATTTCTGCACGATTAAACTTATATCTCAGGCTTGCGAAAAACCATCATAAGAAGTTTATCGCAACAGTATATTTACCTGTGTTCCAAAACAGTATGGCCAACCATTGACACCTCCGATATCAACAATATTAAGCGCATCTCAAGATTACCCATTGATGCGCTCCCTTTTAAATAAAAGGGTTGAACAATTTCAGGAAATAATGAAGCACTTCTTTATATTTCCTGATACTATTTATGTTAAAGCCGAAATCTGATTAACAGCACGTCTCTTCTATAATGTGACTGATGGGGCGAAGCTGTATCTTGTCATTGGTATAACAGCTTCAATAGGTTCTCATATCAGGAATTCAGAATGCAGTAATGAAATGATTACAATGAAGTGACGTTGAAAACGAAAAAATAGAAAAATTTGATAAATCCCGGGTTTCATCCTAATTGTTTCACTCTATTTACATCTCTATGAAAAACGATCTGAATTTATGCGTTATTGGTCTTGGATATGTTGGACTGCCTCTGGCTGTTGAGTTTGCAAAACATTTCCCTGTTACCGGCTTTGATATTAAGAAAGACCGGATAAAGGAACTTCTTTCCGGCCATGATTCAACACTCGAAGTTGAAGATGACAACCTGAAAAAAGTGCTGGGAGACAAGGCGTTTTCAAGCCTTCCATCACTTTTCCTTTCATCAGAGCTTGATCATATCAGCAAATGCAACATTTATATCATTACGGTTCCTACCCCCGTTGATAAGAATAACCGCCCGGATATGACGCCCATGATCAAAGCATCTGAGACGGTTGGGAAAGTTCTGAAAAAAGGCGATATCGTGATTTATGAATCTACGGTATACCCCGGAGCCACCGAGGAAGATTGTGTTCCGGTGATTGAGAAAGTCAGCGGCATGAAGTACAACCAGGATTTCTATTGTGGTTATTCACCCGAAAGAATCAACCCGGGCGACAAGCTGCATACGGTTACAACCATTAAAAAAGTGACCTCCGGGTCTACCCCTGAAGTTGCTGAGATCGTTGATCAGCTCTATAAAAAAGTGATCAAGGCCGGCACCCATAAAGCACCTTCGATCAAAGTTGCCGAAGCTGCCAAGGTCATCGAGAATTCACAGCGTGATATCAACATTGCCTTTGTTAATGAATTGGCAAGGATTTGCTCACACATGAACATCGATACGCAGGATGTACTGGAAGCTGCAGCTACCAAATGGAATTTCCTGAACTTCAAGCCAGGGCTTGTTGGCGGGCATTGCATCGGCGTCGATCCCTATTATCTTGCACAAAAGGCACAGGAAGTTGGCTACCAGCCAGAGATCATCCTCGCAGGCCGGCGCATGAATGACTCCATGGGCGCATGGGTTGCCGGGCAGATCGTCAAGCTGATGATCCGGAAAGACATCCTCGTCAACAACAGCAAAGTCCTGATCCTGGGTATCACTTTCAAGGAAAACTGTCCCGACATCAGGAATTCCAAGGTGATCGATGTGATCAATGAACTGAAGACTTTCGGTTGCAAGGTCGATGTGTATGACCCGTGGGCCAATGGTCCGGAAGTCAAGCATGAATATGGGATTGATCTTATTCCGGCAACAAAAGATATCCTGGAGCTGGCAAAGGGATACAACACCATCGTGCTCGCAGTTGCGCATGATAAATTCAAAGAAATCAAACTTGCAGGTCTTGACAAGAAAACGATCATCTACGATATCAAAGCTTTCTGGCCAAGAGAGGCTGTCAATGCAAGGCTTTAGATTCACCACTAAGACACTAAGAATATTTCGAGACTGTTTGAAAATTAATATTTTAGTCGGATAGGTTTAAAAAAATGATTAACCGCAGAGACGCTGAGGCGCAGAGATTAGAAATTGTTTACGTATCTTTTAAATCCATTTTTCAAAACCGGCACATTAAAATTGATCAGGAATCCAAGCTTTTTATTGGTTAACTTCAGATAGGAAATGATTTGAGCTTCATAAACAGGATGCATAATTTCAGAGGATTTTAACTCAAGGATAATTTCATTTTCAACAAGAATATCAAGTTTAAGCTCTCTTGATAATTCACACCCCTTATACATCAAGGATATTGGAACCTGGTTTTTGGCTTTAACAGTTCTGATTTCAAATTCTTTCATCAGGCATTGTTCATAAATGGATTCAAGAAGACCTGGCCCCATTATCTTATGCACAGTAATGCAAGCATCGAGTATTACTCCGGAAATTTTATTGTATTCCACTTTGTTTGATTTTCCACTTAATGGGTTTTTCATTAAAAAGTAATACAATTGTTAATAATTTCTTTGCGCCTCTGCGCCTCTGCGGTTTAATTTTTTCACACCGGAGGCATAAATTAATCTCCTTTCTAAAGCAAGAACCATTTGACCGTTTCATTTTGTTACTTTCCGTTGCAGTTCAGCTTCAAAAGTCTTTATCAATCCTGATCCTCAAAATATTTGATTTTATTTCTGCTATTGAAATTATCAAGACAATAACCCCACCAACATGTCAGACTACCCCCGAATAACCAACAAACGCGTGCTTGTCACCGGTGGTGCCGGTTTTATCGGATCCAACCTGTGCGAGGATCTCCTGAACTATGACAATGAAGTAGTTTGTCTCGACAACTTTGCTACAGGCCGGATTGAGAACATCCGGGAACTGCAGAAAAATAAACGTTTTACACTGATCACCGGGGATATCCGTAACCTGGAGGACTGCAAAAAAGCAGTTGAAGGAGCCGAAGTCATTTTGCACCAGGCCGCATTGGGGTCCGTTCCACGGTCGATCAATGATCCGGCGACCACCAACGATGTCAACATCGGCGGATTCCTGAACATGCTGATTGCCGCACGCGATGCGGGAAACAAACGCTTCGTTTATGCGGCAAGTTCTTCCACTTATGGTGATTCGGTAAACCTTCCGAAGGTGGAAGACATCATCGGGAAACCCTTGTCGCCATACGCTGTAACAAAATATGTGAACGAATTATATGCCAGTGTCTTCAGGCTGAATTACGATTTCAATGCCACCGGGCTCAGGTATTTCAATGTCTTTGGCCGCAGGCAGGATCCGAACGGCGCTTATGCTGCAGTGATCCCGAAATTCACCATGATGCTGATGGCCCACGAATCGCCCGTGGTCAATGGCGACGGACTCAATTCGCGTGATTTCACTTACATCGACAACGTCATCCAGATGAATCACCTGGCCGCAACGACAGGTAATCCCGAGGCCGAAGGACAAATTTTCAATACAGCAGTAGGTGAACGGAATGACCTGAACATGCTGACCAACCACCTGAAGACATTCTTATCAGAATATGATCCGGCCATCGCGAACATTGAGATCAAGCATGGCCCGAACCGGAAAGGCGATATCCCCCACTCGCTTGCATCCATCGATAAAGCGAAAAGAATCCTTGGCTATGATCCCCGGTTTAATTTTGAAAAGGGATTGAAAATAGCCGTGGAGTGGTATTGGAATAATCTGAAATAACAACAATCTTTTATAGCGTATAATGTTACTGGATAAACACTGGAACCATCTGGGAAAGCGCAAAATTCCATCCCCGATGGTTCTCATACATTTCATTGCCGACATCTTCAGGACAGGTAAAATTGAGGAGATCCTCTCCTTTGTCGTGTGGGAATTCATGCACCGGTTAAGGTTGTTTAAGAAATCGTCCTACCTTGTTATCAATGAAAAGCTGATCAATGTTACGATCGAAGATTTGCTTAAGCAGGATGAACTTGTATTTGATGTCAGCCAGCATTCAAAAATTAAAATTGAAACGCCAACAGTATCCTGGCATATTCTCTGCTTTGACCCCGATGGCAATATCTGGGGATCAACCATTGCAGATAAGAACATCCTCTTTTTCCAGGCTAAAGGAAAAAAAGACAGCACTAAAGTTTTTGAGTTTCCAGGGACAATCCGGGCAATCTATATCTCTGGCCAGGGCGTGATCTTTGTTTGCAGCAAGGGGAAATTATACAGGTCGGAAGCAAAAGCCGGATCAACCAGCTTTGAATGTGTCCTGTCATTTCTTGCAGATGACAGCATTTTCAGGCACAACAACACATTTACGGAAACACCGGGAGGATTCCTGCTCATCGGGGAATATGTTATTATCTGGAAATCCAATCGCTGGGTTTTCGGCGCAATCCTGTATTCAAGCGATGATTCAGGAAAAACCTGGGAAAAATCAGAGTTTTTACGGCAAGCTGATGTCAATAAACACATCCATCTTGTGAGGTACAGCCCGGCATTGAAAAAATTAATCTTAACCGAAGGAGATAACCATAAAAGGATCTGGGTTAAAAAAGATGACCTGTTTTCGCACAAAAGTGTGGATAACCTGGCCAACTGGAAAACATTTACAAAACATCACATTCAGATGGGCGGCTATACTGCAATGGCAGAAGTCAATAAGAAGATTGTTTTCGGATCCGATTACATGGGTGGTACGAATTTTGTTGTTACTACGGAAGATCTGGAAAAATACAAACGAAAAATTATTCCTGATCCCTGGCGCAGGGGATGGATCACAAATATGATCGTCACGAGGGACAATAAAATCTGGGCAACATCAATGTACATGTACTCCTCCAAAAACAGGAGTATCCTGATGTTTTCTCAGGATGAAGGTGAAACATGGAATAAAGTCCTGGATTATGATGGCACAAAATATCTTGTCGATATCATCAGCAGTTCCATCAAAAACCAGGACACCCTGTACATAAAGATCAGGGAATATGATAAAGCGGACAACCAGCTTCATATCACAAAAGCGATATCCTGCATCGGTAAAGCATAACGTTTGAATCGAATTATTTGAATAAAATGAATAAAGCCCCCACTTTTCACAATCAGATAATTGATCCTTTCTTCCAGGCACTTGATTTGTATTCAACCAAAAATGCATTCTGCATCAATGAGGTTTTTTATACCTACAAACAATTTGGACAATTGGTTGCAGATATCCGGATAGCTTTAACTGAATTACCGGCGGAGAATATTTACCTCGGGCTGATTGCCAATGACGACATTGAGACTTATGCCTCGGTTTTCGCAGCCTGGCTGGAAGGAAAAGCGTATGTGCCCCTTCATCCGAATCAACCGGTGAATCGCTGTGAAGATATTATTTCGCAGATGAACATTGTTACAATACTTGATTCCAGTGAAGTCTCACGGCATGAGAATCATCATGTAATCGACACAAAAAACCTATCCCATGCGGGAGATATAGCCGCTGCAAAAAATCCGGTTGACGAAAACAGGATCGCTTACATTCTGTTCACTTCAGGAAGTACCGGAATACCAAAAGGCGTAATGATCAGCAGGAAAAATGTTGCAGCATTTATTGATTCATTCCTGGCGTCAGGAATAACCATCGGGGAAAACGATAAGTGTCTGCAGTGTTTTGATCTGACGTTTGACGTTTCTGTGCAGTCATTCCTGGTTCCTTTGATCAAAGGTGCCTGCGTTTATACCGTGCCCCATGATCAGATAAAATACAGTTATGTTTATGGCCTCTTAACCGACCATAAACTGACATTTGGCGCAATGGCGCCTTCCATGCTCAGGTACCTGAAACCCTATTTTGAAGAAATTGATGCCCCCGATATGAGATGTTGCATCCTGACAGCAGAAGCATCACCGGTTGACCTGGTGGCTGAGTGGTCCGGATGCATCCCGAATGCAGAGATTTTTGATTTTTACGGACCCACGGAAGCAACCATTTATTGTACGTTCATCAAGTTTAACAGGAACGGAATTTATAAACACCTGAATGGAATGTCATCCATTGGCAAACCCATGAAAGGTATTACAGCCATAATCCTGGATGAAGAAGGAAAAGTTTTAGGGCTGAATCAAAAAGGAGAGCTTTGCATTTCAGGCGATCAACTGACCCCGGGGTATTGGAATAACGCCGAAAAAAATGCCGGATCATTCATTGAAAAAGAAGTGAATGGAGTCGTGCAGCGTTTTTACAAGACCGGTGATTCCTGCTTTTTTGATGATGAAGGTGACATCCTGTATGCAGGCAGATTGGATTACCAGGTTAAAATCCAGGGATACCGGATTGAACTTGGTGAAATAGAATTTCATGCGCGTGAATTCCTGGCGGGTCAAAACGCAATTGCAATTGCATTCGAAAATAAAACGGGGAATACAGAGATCGCCTTGTTTATTGAAGGAGACAATTCAGATAAAGATGCACTCACAGGATTTTTACAATCCAGGATGCCCAGGTACATGGTTCCTGCAAAAGTAATTTTTGAGAGTAAATTCCCTTTAAATTCAAATGGAAAGATTGACAGGAACTTGTTAAAGAAAGTCCTGAAACCAGACTGAGAGACTGTTTAAAATTCTAAGACTTAATACCTATTTAACCACAAAGCATGCACAATGTACACTATGATGATCCTTGTGACCTTTATGTAAATCTTTGTGAACATTGTGGTTAAATAATCTGAAAATTGATCGCCAACCCTTCTGCTAAGGAAGATTAAATTTTAATTATCATAATACTAATCAACACCATGGACAGAACAGCAGTTATAAATAAATTAACAGGGATATTCAGGAAGGTCTTTGAGGATAATTCCCTGGTCCTTACTGATGAGATGACAGCAAATGATGTTGAGCAATGGGTATCCCTGACGCACATGCTTCTGATCACCGAAATTGAAACTGACTTTGCAATTACGCTTAAGCTGAAAGATCTGAATAAAATGCATACTGTAGGTGATATGATCAATATCATTCTATCCAAATTCGAGACTCAATGATATTTACCTCGTTTAACTTTTTACTTTTCTTCCCGGCCACTGTCATCATCTATTATCTTACCCCGGTAAAATTCAGGTGGCTGACGCTGCTATTTGCCAGTTACTTCTTTTATATCTGCACAAAACCGGTGTTTGCCCTGCTCCTGGCCGGTGTGACCCTGTCAACCTACATATTTACGCGGCTTATTGATTCGACCAGCATTGAGCGAAGAAAAAAACTTCTCATGCAAATTAATGTTTGCCTGATTTTATTCCCGTTGTTTTTCTTCAAGTATTTCAGTGGGATCAATTATGCTATCCTGGTGTTCCTTGAGTCGATTCATGTCCGGTTGGATTTGCCGGATATTAAATTAATCCTGCCCATTGGAATCTCCTTTTACACCTTCATGGCAATAGGCTATACCGTTGATGTTTACAATGAGAAAATCCGGTCTGAGAAAAACCTTGGGATGGTGGCATTGTTCATTTCCTTTTTTCCCCTCGTCTTATCCGGACCAATCGAACGGGCTAAAAACATGTTGCCACAATTCAATGCAATCAAGCCTGCCAATTATGAAATGATTGTTCAGGGTCTGAAACTGATGCTTTGGGGATATTTTATGAAACTGGTGGTAGCCGACCGGCTCGGAATCTATATTGATGCTGTTTATGGTCATGTTTCGCAGCACAACGGGACCTCCCTGCTGTTTGCTTCAATTCTGTATCCTTTCCAGGAGTATGCAGATTTTGGCGGGTATTCAATCATTGCCATTGGCACTGCAAACGTACTGGGGATTAATGTAATTCAAAACTTCAAACGACCATTTTTTGCCACGTCGATGTCTGAATTCTGGCGTCGCTGGCACATCTCGTTAATTTCCTGGCTCACGGATTATGTCTTTACACCCTTGTCTTTTACTTTCAGAAAGTATAAAACCTGGGGAATTGTAATTGCATTAATGATCACCTTTTTTCTGAGTGGGCTATGGCATGGCCCGGCGCTGACATTTATTGTCTGGGGATTAATCCAGGGGATCTTATTAAGTATTGAAGCGCTTACAAATCGCAAAAGGGCAGGATTTGAAAAAAAACATAACCTGAACAGGAAGGGCTGGTATATCTTTGCCGGCATCTGCGTAACATTCATTTTGTTCAGTGCTTCAGAAGTGATTGACAGGGCCACCAGCATTAACGAAGCATACCATGTATTTCACCGAATAATTGCCACACGGGGGACATTATTTATCGGAACACCCTCCACATTAATTTTCAGTGGTATTGGTTTAACAATGCTGTTACTAAAGGATTTCTTTGATGAATTTTTGCCTTCAAGGATGTTGTTGTTCGGCAGCAAGCATAAGTTTGTACGGATCATGGCATACAGCTCGATTATCATTCTCATTCTTTTGATCGGGGTATTTGACGGCGGTCAGTTTATTTACTTTCAATTCTGATCCGGATGATAAAAAAAATTATACTCAACATAGCCCTGGTAGGGATTGTCGTGTTTGTCCTGGATTTTGCCATAGGCCGGACCTTGCGGTATTTCTATTTCAGGGAATCATCGGGTCTTCATTTCCGGTCAACTTATGCAATGGAACAAACCAGGGCTGACATCCTTGTTTTCGGTTCATCACCCGCCGTTCATCACTACATCCCGGAACTCTTTGAAAGTACTTTAAACATGACTTTTTATAATACCGGCAGGGATGGTAACGGGGCTTTTTACCAGTTAGCCGTACTTAAATCAGTTCTGAAACGCTATAAACCCAAAATAATAATCTTTGACTGGTCAGATACATTTAAGAAAGATGTCTCTTCGTATGACCGGATATCTTCCTTGTTGCCCTATTACAGGACACATCCGGAGATACGGGACATTATTGAATATAAAAGCAAATTTGAAAAAGTAAAATTATTGTCGGAAATATATCCGTTTAATTCCGAAGTTTTTACAATAGCGATTGGTAATTTGAATGTCAATAAACAGAGAAAGCCTGATAATAAAGGGTTTGTTGCTTTGTATAAAGAATGGCAATGTAAAATTAATGCGATCATTCCAAATCCCAAGTACCCCGTTGATACGCTGAAAGTAAATTCTTTCCGCGAATTTATCGTTCTTGCAAAAGAAGCCGGGGTCAAAGTTTTTGTCATTTATTCTCCAATGTTTTTAAAATTCAACAGGTTTCAGGAATTTGATATATGCAGCAAAGTTTGTGCAGAACAGAAAGTTCCGATCTGGGACTGTTCAAGAGACACGGTCTTTCTAAAGAATAATCGCTTGTTCCAGGACATAGGTCACCTGAATTATAAAGGAGCCGTTATTTTCTCGAAGCAAATACTTGAAAAAATTAAAACAGAAAACCAGGTTAAAACTCCCACCTTATAACAAATGCTGTTCAACTCTGTTTTCTATCTTATTTTCCTTCCTTTTGTAACCATAATTTTATTCCTTGTTCCGGGAAAATTCAATGATTATAGGCCAATTTTTCAGTGCCTTTTCCTCCAATTTACTGATGTTTTATTACTGAAGTTAAAAGGAGAAATAATTTGTTCTACAATTATCATCGACCGATCAAGCATTATGAGATGCATGAGAATAACGTCATTTCTTTTGATGAGTAAACGATGAACAAGATCAATCAATGGGTCATCGGGACCCTGCCCTATACTATTCTGCTATGCTACTTCCTTGTATCACAGTTTGATTCATCCTATTATTTTGTTCTTGGTGCAGCATGTGTTGTATTGTTCGTCTTAAACTTTTTCTCAAACAAGCAATTTGCAATTCATAAATATACATATTTTATCCTGCTTTTTGGCATATATATGATTTTTTCCAATGCCTATATTGCACAAAACAAGTTCACATTCTATGATGAAGTCATTAAGAACCAGTATATTTACGCGTTCTTTATCATTAATATCATTGAGAATACAACTTTTACCAAACGGCAGATCAATTGGTGGTTTAAGATTTTTGCCATTACAATATGGGCTTCATTGATCGTAATCCTGATCCAGCAATTCTATGACCGTGATTTTTTCAAAACAAAGACAGTCATGGATGAGTTGTGGGAAAAAAGCTATCTTGGCAACTCTGAAGTCAGGTTGATTTCCATCTATTCATGGTCAGGGGTTTTAGACATCATACTCTATTTCATTCCCATCTCATTCTTTCTCATAAACTATGAGTTAAACCGTGCCAAGATCGGAAAGGCATTGATGTATACTTTTATTCTGCTGGCGGTTGTTATTTTTTCTAAATCAAGAACCAGTATGATGCCTGCCTCAATGGTACTCCTGGTCCTCCTGTTCACTAAAAACCGATTGAATTCTCAATCAACGATCAACAGAACCGTAATACTTATTGTGGTGCTTCTGGCTTCATACATTGCGTTTACTTCGGTCCCGTTTTTAAACCAGATCCTGAAGGACAGGATCCTGGAATCCAGCAATACCAATGAAGAGACCCGGACCATGCATACCCGTGTTATTGCCATTGAGGCATTTATACGGTGTTTCCCGGATGCACCGATTCTCGGGGCAGGGAATACAAAGTATTCGGCAGGAGCCAAAGGCCAGTGGAACTATAAATTAACAACGTTCCTTGCCGGTCGCAGCAGCCAGATCCATGTTGGTTTTCTGAGTTTGTTTTATCTGTACGGATTGGTTGGGGGAACTCTTTTTGCCATATTTATGTACCTGGCGTTAAAACGATTGTATGTAAAGTCAAGACAATATAATTTCATTGCCGTCTTCTGGGGCCTTATGGTATTGCCTGTTGCCAATATCGGGCTGGTATCATTCAATGTTATCAGCGCCGGGTTGCTCCTTTCATTTGTCCTGTTTAAAAACCTGGAAGTTTTCTGTGAAAAAACCAATGTTCCTTCTAATAAAAGCAAACTCACCCCTGTGATCAGCGGTTTGCCTTCATCCTCTGTTTCATCTCCGTCTCCTCCTTCATGGAATGAGAAGAGCTGATTGAAGAGGGAAAATAGTCAGAATTAAACATTTCAATTCTTTATACTATGCTAAAAAATTGTACCCTTTTAATCACCGGAGGAACAGGTTCCTTTGGGAACGCTGTGCTTCAGCGCTACATCAAATCGGATATCAAAGAGATCCGCATCTTCAGCCGGGATGAAAAAAAGCAGGACGATATGCGTCAGTTTTACAACAACTCCAAGATCAAGTATTACATTGGAGATGTCCGTGATAAACGAAGTGTTGATTCAGCCATGCATGATGTTGATTTTTTGTTTCATGCTGCGGCGTTAAAACAGGTTCCATCCTGTGAGTTCTTCCCGATGGAAGCCGTCAGGACCAATGTGATCGGCTGCGAAAATGTGCTGGATTCTGCCATTGAGCACGGAGTCCGAAAGGTAATCGTACTGAGTACAGATAAAGCTGTATACCCGATCAATGCCATGGGACTGACCAAAGCGTTAAGTGAAAAAGTGATGGTTGCAAAATCCAGGAACCTGAATGGAAAAGGAACCATACTGTGCGGTACCCGGTATGGAAATGTGATGGCATCGAGAGGATCGGTGATTCCGTTATTTATTGATCAGATCAAAGCCGGGAAGCCGCTGACCATTACGGACCCGGAAATGACACGGTTCATGATGACGCTGGAAGATGCCGTTGACCTGGTGTTATATGCATTCGACAAAGGAAACAATGGTGATATTTTTGTTCAGAAATCTCCTGCATCCACAATCCACGACCTGGCAGTGGCTATGAAAGAACTGTATAAATCGGATTGCGAGATCCGGATAATCGGAACGAGGCATGGTGAGAAATTATATGAAACCCTTGTCAATCGTGAAGAAATGACAAAGGCCAGCGAAATCGACAACTACTATTGCATCCCTGCAGATACGCGGGATCTGAACTATGGTAAATTCTTCACCGAAGGAATGTCAGAATGCGCAATCTCCGAGGAATACACATCCCACAATACGGAACGACTGGACGTTGAAGGAACAAAACAATTGTTGCTGAAGCTTGATATGGTTCGCCAGGACGTATTGTAATAGCGAACTGAAAGTCTGCTGAACTTTCTTAACTGGTCTATTCATGGACTTTGCGGACTTTGCGCAATCATTGCGTTCTCTGCGTTAAAAAATAAACCGCAAAGATCGCTAAGTTATTCGCTAAGAACGCAAAGGAAAAGGATAAAAACACGAATTATTCAGGCTAAACTGAATCAATATTTTTAGCCTATAGATTGTTCTGCTGAAATTTGGTAAATTTTAAAAAGAAACATATAATTCAATTCAAATGCTGAAAATCGGGATCACAGGTCAGGCAGGATTCATCGGAACTCACCTGTTCAATACAATCTCATTGTGCCCGGAGAAATTCATCCCGGTTCCCTTTGCAGACGAATATTTCCAGTCAAAGGATAAATTGAAGAAATTCGTAACAGAATGTGATGTGATTGTACACCTGGCTGCAATGAACCGTCACAATGACCCGGAAGTGATCTATAAAACCAACATCGGGCTTGTTAAGCAATTGATTGACGAGCTGGTGGAGACGAAATCGGCACCGCATGTCTTGTTTGCATCTTCAACACAGGAAGAACGCGATAACCTTTACGGGAAATCAAAACGGGAAGGCCGGGAGATGCTGGCAAAATGGGCCAAACAGAATGGGGCAAGTTTCACTGGCCTTGTAATACCGAATGTTTTCGGGCCTTTTGGAAATCCTTACTACAATTCAGTTGTTGCAACTTTTTGTCACCAGCTGACACATGATGAAACCCCGAGGATTGATGTTGATGGCGAGATCAAGCTGATTTACGTTTCTGAACTTGTTAAAGTCATTATCAGACATATCGAACTGATGCAAACTCCGGCTCTGGAACAACCAGTCGTGGAGCTTGTAAAGGTTGAACATTCGTCGCAGAACAAGGTATCTGAAATCCTGAAACTGTTGCTTGAATTTAAAGCCGGCTATTTCGAAAAAGGAGAAATCCCTGCCCTGGACACACCTTTTCAGCTAAATCTTTTCGCCACTTTCCTTACTTACATCGACCATTCTAAGTTCTTTCCATTTAAGCTGAAACTGAATACCGACCAGCGCGGAAGTTTCGTGGAGACCATCAAGCTGAAAAGCGGTGGACAGATCTCGTTCTCAACAACCGTTCCCGGGATCACAAGAGGAAATCATTTCCATACCCGGAAAGCAGAACGTTTTGCAGTGATAAAGGGAAAAGCCCTGATCCAGCTCCGAAGGATCGGAACTAATGAAGTGCTGAATTTTGACCTGTCCGGTGACCAGCCATCCTTCGTTGATATGCCGGTCTGGTATACGCATAACATCAAAAACACAGGCGCAGACGACCTTTATACAATTTTCTGGATCAATGAATTTTTCAACCCGGATGACCCTGATACATTTTTTGAAAATGTTATTGGTAATTAGTAATTAGTGATTTGTAATTAGTGATTTGTAATTTGTGATTTGTAATTTGTGATTTGTAATTTGTGATTTGTGATTAGGAGTGTTCAAAACATAAAACAGTAAAACAATAGTTCTTTGACATTTTGAAATTATTAGGGTTGTTAACAGGCTGTTGCTTGTTGTTGACATCGGTTTTTGAATTATTACGTCATTTCTTCTTATAAAGGGTGAATTTAATTGAAAATCCCTCATAAAATGGTGTTTCTTAACAATTTGGGTTGATGTTTTGTTGATAATAATACCTCTGTTTTCTGCTCTATTTTCATCACCAACACCTATTTTTGAAGTAGGCTTAAGATGATGAAATTCAAAGAAGACGGCATCGGTGTAAAAGACTTGCTCAAACTCATTCCTGAGGAACTCTTGCTTGATCTTGCAAAAGAAACGAAAGTTGATTATCAAGTCAAGAAACTCTATGGTCGCAATGTCTTCAACCTACTACTCTATGCTCTGATTGAGAAAGAAAGAATTGGACTTCGTGGTTTGGAAGATATTTACAGTTCACGTACGTTTAAAACTATATTCAACTTCCCGGCTAGTACCAAATCTGCAAAATATAATTCCTTTTCTGCAAGGTTGGCTAAGATGGATGTCCAGTTTTTCGAGAAAGCCTATGAATCGGTTTATGAGCAGTGTAGCCAGTTGTATGATGAATCTGTCCTATCACTTAAGTATAAGATAACTCGTGTTGATTCAACAATGGTTTGTCAAAATGCCTGCAAGTTAGAAGAAGGCATGAATGTTGGCGCAAAGAAAAACGGTAAGAAGCAGATCAAATACACGATTGGCCTGACGAACATGTTTCCCAGCAGTGTTGAAGTCTTTACTCAGCAAAGCTGCATCAGTGAGAACATAACGATACCCAAGGCAATACTCAAAGTTCTTGACAAACACCAAGACAATGTATTCGTGTTTGATCGGGGTGTTTCACGCCGCGACGTCTTCTGTGAACTTGACAAAAATGATTGCTCATTTGTTACACGCTTACATGTAGATGCCAGACACATCGTAATTGAAGATCTCAATCCCCCTGCAGGATTGGTTGTCGGGAACCTTACCATTCTAAAGGACCAGCGCGTGTACTTGTACAGAACCGGAACTCATGTTGTTGAACATCCTTTCAGGTTGATACAAACCATGAGTGACAAAAACGTAAAGTATTGGTTTTTGACCAACCGGTTTGATCTATCTCTAAAAGAAATCATCATGATTTATAAAAGACGATGGGACATTGAAGTCTTCTTCCGTTTTATAAAACAAGAATTGAATTTCTCCCACCTGATTAGTGTCAACAAAAACGGAATTAAGATTATCCTTTACATGACACTCATTGCCTCAATGATGATTCTTATTTATAAAAGGATCAACGAATTTGGATATAAGACAGCAAAACGACGGTTTTCAATTGAATTGGACGATATCCGATTCGATGAAATGAATTCACTGGTTACCAAGTTTATCAACCCAAACACGGTCTTTAGGTAATACCTATTAACTGTACCCTAATATTCAAAATGTCAAAGAACGAAAAAGTATAATAATAAAAATATGTCTCTAAAAGGTTTTGAACACTCCTAATTTGTGATTTGTAATTAGTAAGATTAGAAATAGTCACCAGTTACCAGTCACCAGTCACTAATCACCAGTCACTAATCACCAATCACCAATCACCAATAACTAGTCACCAATCACCAGTCACCAATCACCAGTCACCAATCACCAGTCACCAATCACCAGTCACTAATCACCAATCACCAGTCACCAATAACTAGTCACCAGTCACCAATCACCAATCACCAGTCACCAATCACCAATCACCAGTCACTAGTCACCAATCACCAATCACCAATCACCAGTCACCAGTCACCAGTCACTAATCACCAATCACCAGTCACCAATCACCAATCACCAGTTACCAGTCACCAATCACCAGTTACCAGTCACCAGTTACCAGTCACCAATCACCAATCAACAGTTACCAGTCACCAGTCAACAATCAACAGTTACCAGTCACCAGTCACTATATGAAGACACATAAAGATTTGGATGTATGGAAGAAGGGAATTGAATTTGTCGCCTTAATTTATAAAACAACATCTTCATTCCCGAAAGAAGAAATGTATGGGTTGACTTCACAAATTAGGAGATCTGCAGTCTCAATACCTTCGAATCTTGCTGAAGGTGCAGCAAGAAAGCATGAAAATGAATTCCGGCAATTTCTATATATTTCATTGGGAAGTGCTGCTGAACTTGAGACACAACTTATAATTTCAAATATGCTTGGATATTTAACTAATGAAAAATCTCAGGCATTATTGACTGAATTAAACACGATTTCGAAAATGCTTCAGGGACTGATTAAATCTATTAAGTAATTTGTGATTAGTGATTTGTAATTTGTGATTTGTAATTAGTGATTTGTAATTAGTAAGATTAGAAATAGTCACCAATCACCAGTCACCAGTCACCAATCACTAATCACCAGTCACCAATCACTATTCACCAGTCACCAGTCACCAGTCACCAATCACCAATCACTATTCACCAGTCACCAGTCACCAATCACCAATCACTAATCACCAATCACCAGTCACCAATCACCAGTCACCAGTCACCAATCACCAGTCACCAGTCACCAATCACCAATCACTAATCACCAGTCACCAGTCACCAGTCACCAATCACTAATCACCAATCACCAATCACCAATATGCAAAAGTCCAAACTCAAAGTAATGACCGTGGTCGGTACAAGACCAGAGATCATTCGTCTTTCAAGAGTGATGTCCCTGCTTGACCAGTATGTCAATCACATCATCGTTCATACAGGTCAGAATTACGATTACGAGTTGAATGAAATATTTTTCAAAGAGCTTGAATTGCGGAAGCCGGATTATTTTCTCAACGTGGATGTTTCTTCCCTGGGAGCCGCGATTGGCGATATCATCCGTAAAACCGAGGAAGTTCTGAAAAAGGAAACGCCGGATGCAATGCTGGTGCTGGGTGATACCAATTCATGCCTGGCCGCATACATGGCCAAGCGCATGCATATTCCCATCTTTCACATGGAAGCCGGCAACCGTAGTTTCGACTTCAATGTTCCCGAAGAGACCAATCGAAGGATCATTGACCACATTGCAGATTTCAACCTCGTGTACACGGAACATGCCCGCAGGCACCTGCTTTCCGAAGGACTCCCCCACCGCCGTATCTACCTTACCGGAAGCCCGATGAATGAAGTGATCAACTACTATAAGCCGAAGTTTGATAAGTCACAGGTACTTTCGACACTGAAACTTGAAGCCGGCAATTACTTTGTGGTTTCAGCACACCGGGAAGAGAATGTTGACAACCCGGCCTATCTCAAAAAAATCATCATCGTACTCAACAGGCTCGCGGAAGAATTCCAGCTGCCGGTCATTGTTTCAACGCACCCGCGCACACGGAAGAGACTGGAAGAGTTCGACGGTAGCACGTTTAACAAACACATTCAATGGCTGAAGCCATTTGGTTTCCTGGATTACATTAAACTCCAGGTGAACGCACGGTGCACAATTTCCGATAGTGGAACCATCAGCGAAGAGTCGTCAATCCTCTCTTTTCCTGCAATTTCATTACGTCAGTCCATGGAACGGCCCGAAGCACAGGATACCGGAAGCATCATCCTTACGGGTTTTGATCCGGAGATCGTCCTCGATTCGGTCCGGTTATCCATTGCCCAACATCAACAGGGAATCCCAAACCAGGTTCCGGCAGATTACTCCATCCCCAACACATCCTGGCGGGTGTTGGACCTGGTGATGGGAAACACACGGTTAAGTAACCTGTGGCATGGAATCGCCATAAATAAATAGAGACAAATTAAAAATTCATACATATAACTTTAACCTACGTTGGAAAAAATCATTAAAAAAATTAAAGACCTGCTGGGTTTCGGGCAGGGCCATGAACGATCAAAACGTGCGAAGAAAAACATCATCGCTTCTCTTGCTATCAAGGGGCTCAGTATACTTATCGGGTTGGTTTTGGTTCCGTTGACATTAAGCTATATCAATCAGACACGCTATGGAATCTGGATTACCCTGAGCTCGATCATCGGCTGGTTTAGTTTTTTTGATATCGGGTTCGGGAACGGACTGCGGAACAAGTTTGCAGAAGCAGTGGCAAAGGGTGAAAAGGAACTCGCCCGTACGTATGTGAGCACAACTTATGCGATCCTGACCATCATCATTGGAGCCGTATATCTCATTTTTTTGGGTATTAATCCCTTTCTGAACTGGTCGAAGATCCTCAACACTACCCCGGAGATGGCAGGAGAATTAAGCATTCTTGCACTGATTGTTTTTACTTTCTTTTCGATCCGGTTTGTTCTCCAGCTGATCACAACCATCCTGACGGCTGATCAGAAACCAGCGAAAGCATCATTTTTCAACCTTCTCGGAAGCATATTTTCATTGTGCACGATTTTTATTCTGACAAAGACCACGCATGGATCGCTGATTTACCTGGGACTGGCACTTGGATTTGCCCCATTGCTGGTACTGGGACTTTCAAGCTTGTGGTTTTTTACAAGGGATTACAAATTTTATGCCCCTTCCTTCAAATACATCAAATTCAAGTATGCGAAAGATCTCATGAATCTTGGCGTGAAATTCTTTGTGATTTCAATTGCAACCATTTTCCTTTACCAGTCAAATAACCTTATCATCACCCAGCTTTTTGGGCCGAAGGAGGTGACGACATACAATATCGCTTACCAGTACTTCAGCATCATCCCGATGGGATTTACCATCATTACAGCTCCTTTCTGGAGCGCATACACTGAAGCCTACTTTAAAAATGATATGACCTGGATCCGAAAGACCGTCAAATCGCTGACCGGTGTCTGGGGAGTATTTTTTGTGGTCTCAATCATCATGCTTGTATTTTCGCACCTGATGTACAGATTATGGGTCGGAAAGAACATCCAGATTCCTTTCAGTCTGTCACTGGTTTGTGCACTTTACGGAATCATCGTGACCTGGAGTAACATCTATCTCAGTTTTATCAACGGAGTCGGGAAAGTTTCACTCCAGCTATATTTAACAGTCATTGCGATCTGTGTTAATATTCCGCTCGCAATCTTCCTGGCCAGGTTCCTGAACATTGGCATCAGCGGGGTATTGATGGCCACCTGCATCGATTATATGATGTTTGCCATCCTCATTCCTATTCAATACAGGAAGATCATTAATAACACAGCCGTGGGAATATGGAATAAGTAAAGTTCCTGAACCTAAAATGAATTGAAAATGAATTACAGGGAATTATTGATAAGTCCGCAAAAACTTTATTCTTTCTTTAAGAAGTCTTTAACTGAATATTCCAACAGGGATAAGAAATTGAGATTGGGTTTGTTTGTCGGAATTCACAACTGCAAATTCGGTTTGTACAATTTTATCAATGCTAATGTATCCCTTTCCAACACTACGATCGGTGATTTTTCGTACGTTAATGCGAATACAATTATTGCAAATACAAGCATCGGAAAGTTTTGCTCAATAGGAAATAATGTCCAGATCGGATTGGGAGGTCACCCATCCGGCTTTGTTTCCACGCATCCTTCATTTTATTCGAACAGTAAGGGATTAAAATCATTTGCTGACAAATTGTATTTCCAGGAATATAAGAATGTCACCATCGAAAATGATGTCTGGATTGGGAATAACGCAATTCTCATGGGCGGGGTAAAAATAGGCAACGGGGCAATTGTGGCAGCCGGTTCAGTTGTTACGAAGGATGTTTTACCTTATTCAATCGTTGGCGGTGTGCCTGCAAAGCTTATCAAATATAGGTTTCCTGAAGAAGTAATTACAAGGCTGATTGACTACCAATGGTGGAATAAAAGTCCGGAATGGATTCAGACGAATTATAAACGGTTTCATAACATTGATTCGTTCATCGATTTTATCAGCCAGGAATAACCCTTCCCTGGATTCCTACCACAATTCTTTTTCATGATGAAAGTAAAATTCCTGCCGGAAAGTAATCTGCAATGACTGAGAATACTATTTTCATTCTTTCAAATCATGATTATTTCAACAGGAGCGGGGCAGCTATTGCAAGAATTTATAATTATGCAAGAGCACTGACCCTTGATGAGAACACAAAAGTCGTCCTGCTTTCATTTAAATTATCAGGAAGGCTGGATTCAAGGAAGGAACTTTTTAAAAACACCTTTGTTGCAGGGGAAAATCCAATCCATGCAAATAAGGGAACTGCTTATTTTTTAAGGAATTTCTACTTCATCAGTAGTTTTCTTTTCCTTGCAAAACTGGTTCGTGAAATCAGAAGGAATCACGTCAAACCATTCTCTTTTATCATTTTTTCAATGAGAATATTTGACGATATTCTCATCCTGTTGTTCCTCAAGGTCTGGTTAGGTTCAAAAGTGGTCTGCGAAAAAAACGAAATACTTTATACAATTATTCTGAATAAAACATGGCCCACAAATTACTTCAAAAAATTCATCTTCCTTTTAGTATTCTCGTTCAAAATTTCCACCAGTTTCCTGACAGACCTGATGGTGGTCTTTTATGACGGGGTCATTGCAATTTCAACAAATATCAGGGATTGGGTATTACGTTATAATAAAAATGTTGTCCTGATCCCAATCTTGTCAAATGATAATTTTCTTCCTGACAAAAAACCGGGCAACGCATCTGATGACTTCATGATAGGCTATGCAGGGTCATTGACGCTGAAAAAGGATGGACTCAGGGAATTAATTTTAAGTATACAGATCCTGGTAAAAGAAGGCCACAAAATCAGGCTCAATATTTTTGGTTCAGGGAATAAGGAAGATGTTTCATTTCTTAACAGTCTCATTGCATCACAATCTCTGTCCGATCATGTATTTATGAGAGGCCAGGTAACCCAGGCAGCATTACAGGAGGAGTTGCGCAGGCATGATTTGCTGGTTCTGCCGCGGCCGGAAAGCAAACAGGCACATTATGGCTTCTCGACAAAGCTTGCAGAGTATCTTTCGACAGGAATCCCTGTGTTGGCAACGGATGTAAGCGACAACAAACGGTATCTTCAAGACGGAATCAATGCTTACCTGCTGGATGATCTGACGCCGGAGAATCTTGCAGAAAAACTAAAAAAGATCATACGTGAGGATAAAGACAAAAGAGATCAGATTGGCCTGAATGGTCTTTCGGTGTCTCAAAATGAATTTCATTTCAGTAAACATTCTAACACTTTACTCAGCTTTTTGCAGGAAATACCTGCCGCCTAATCGCTGACCTTCTATAAACCTCAACCATGAAGCCAATTGCAATTCATGACAACAATATCGGGTTTACCAACCGGTGGATTGAATATTGTGAACGCCATTCGATCCCGTTCATTAAAGTGAATTGCTATGAATCGGACATCATTGAAAGCCTCAGACATTGCTCAGCACTGATGTGGCATTGGAACTACGCAAACTATAAGGATTCCATCTTTGCCCGTCAATTCCTGATTTCTATTGAAGGATTGAACATCAGGATCTTTCCTGATTTCTGGACCACAATTTTGTTTGATGATAAGCTTGGACAGAAATACCTGTTTGAATCATATAACATCCCCATTCCAAAAACTGATGTCTTTTATGAAAAAGATAAAGCGGTAACATGGGCACGAAACGCTGAATATCCCGTAGTATTCAAGCTAAGATGCGGTGCCGGATCACAAAATGTTCAATTGGTCCGGTCATTTTCAAAAGCGAAAACATTAATCAATAAGTCTTTTTCCTCGGGGTTTAATTACATCAACAAAAAGCAGATCCTGAAGGACCGGTTCCTGAAATTTTTAAAATTTAAAAGCCCTGCCTCTTTCATGGATTTTGGTAAAAGCGCTTACAGATTTGTTATCCCGGAATATGACGGGAAATTTATCCAGAAGGAAGCCGGTTATGTAATGTTCCAGGAATTCCTTCCCGAAAACACGTTTGATATCAGGCTGATCGTACTGGGAAATCGTTGTTTTGGCATCAGGAGGTTCAATCGTAAGAATGATTTCAGGGCATCCGGCAGTGGAATGATAGATTATGATCACACCCAGATTGACAAAAGAGCTGTTCAGACCTCTTTTGATGTTGCAAAAAAATTAGGAACAAGATTGATTGCCCTGGATTTCATTTTTGATCAGCAACATATTCCAGTTGTTACAGAAATGAGTTATGGCTTTACGGTTGAGGCTTATGACTCATGCCCAGGTTATTGGGATGCTGAACTTCACTGGCACGAAGGGAAACAAAATCTGCAGTACCTGATGATGGAAGACCTGGTATCGGAAATTCAAAACGAGGGCCATTGACACCTGAAACCAATATGGCATACAAAAACTGAAACTGCAATTTTGAATCAAAAGATCCATATCCTTCATCTCATCTCTTCATTCAAACGTGGCGGTCGCGAGCGGCAACTGGCAACGATCTGTAAGTTTTCTGATAAAAGCAGGATCGTGAACAAGATCGTCTGTTTTAACCAGGCACCTACTTCATACATCGAAGAATATGGATTGTCAGGCGACATTGTGTATCTGTCCACAAAGAAATTCTTTAAACGTTACAGTGAGATCAGGAAGGTCATTAAGCAGGATAACATTGATATCGTCTGGACATGGGGCGGGATTGAGGCGACTCTCGGGGTAATGATTTCATTGCTATCGCGTGTCAAACACATCAATGGCAGCATCCGGCATGGGATCGTACGTTTCAGCGGACACCAGCTCTGGCGGTTGCTGATATTGCATCTTTCAAAAAACATTGTAGCAAATTCCAGAACGGGGTTGAAAGCCAACAAACTGAATCGGGGCCTGGTGCTCTACAACGGGATTGACAACAATTTCTTTACCCAACCTGAGAAAGCGCGATCCGGGATACGCCGGGAGTTTGGGATTGAGGATGATTGCATCGTGCTGACCAGTGTTGCCAATTTAATCCCGTACAAAGATTATGACACCATCCTGAATGCACTCAGCATCCTTAAGATAAAAGGAATCCGTTTTCATTTCCTGGCAATTGGTGAAGGCACAGAAAGGAAAACCTTCGAAGACCTTGCAAAAAGCCTGGATCTTGCAGACAGGGTATCTTTTCCCGGCAACAGGCAAGACATAAAGGACATCCTTTATGCCACCGATATTTTCATTCATTCATCACTGGGTGAAGGTTGCAGCAATGCCATCCTTGAGGCGATGGCTGCAGGATTGCCGGTCATTGCAACAGATACGGGCGGCACAAAAGAAATCGTGGACAACTCCAATGGACGGCTTTTTGAATATCAAAATGTTGAGCAACTCACCGCTTTTCTTCTGGAACTGATCAACAATAATTCCCTGAAAGATGAACTGGCCGAAAATTCCAAAAAGAAAGCGATGACCAGTTTTTCCATTGAAAGAATGTTGTCAGACTATTATTCGATCATTGAAAAAGTGAACGCATGAGAAGGCTTTATTCATTCATCCGTAGCATCGTTCCCGCTTCATGGCGCGGCATACTGACTGCTTTGCTGTATGATCTGAAGATAAAGCCTACAGTAAATAAGAAAGCCAGCTCACCATTTAAAAAAGGGATTGTCGTAATCTCTGCGGATTTTGAAATGGCCTGGGCATTCAGGTATTCAAAGAACCGGGGGAAGATGGCTGAACAAATGGGTCTGAAGGAAAGAGCAAATGTTCCCGGGTTCCTGGCACTCTTTGAAAAATACCGGATCCCCATCACCTGGGCCACCGTGGGTCACCTGTTCCTTGATTCATGCAGCAAAGCACCGGGCTCAGTGCCGCATGAACAGATGCCCAGACCACCTTTCTTTGAAAACATCAACTGGCACTTTACCGAAGGCGACTGGTACCAGCATGATCCCTGCACAGATTATAAAAAATCCCCGGCATGGTATGCACCTGACCTGATTGAGATGATCATCAAATCCCCGGTTGATCATGAAATCGGATGCCATACATTTTCACATATTGATTGCACGGATAAAAACTGTACTCCTGATTTACTTAAAGCAGAGATCAATGCCTGCATCGACCTGGCAGATAAAAAAGGAATTCAATTGAAAAGCATGGTCTTCCCGGGCGGTACACGGGGAAATTTTGAAATCCTGAAAAAGTCCGGATTTACGAATTACCGGAAGACCACCAATTTCCACATCGACATTCCTGCTATTGATCAGTACGGATTGGTCCAGATTCCAAGCAGTTATAACATGGACAGGTCAAAATATAAATGGTCTGCCGCCAGGCATATTAAAATGGCAAAATCATTTGTCGAACAGGCTGCAAAACACAAGATGGTTGCCAGCCTGTGGTTCCACCCTTCCGTGGATGAATGGTATCTTGAAAATGTGCTTCCCGGATTGCTGGAATCCATACGAAAAATGGCAGATGCCGGGAAGATTGAAATCCTGACCATGCGCCAGCTTGCCGACAGGATGCTGGAGAATAAATAAACCAAATCCATCAATTTCGACTGCTGAAATTCCTTCCCGATGCTGAAGCTTAGAATCCTTGATCTCGCAAAACATACGACCATAAATCCATTTTATGAATCGTACGTGAAGATGCTGCATTGGGATCGCGAACGTGTTGTAAAATTCAGGGATCAGCGGCTGCAGGAACTGATTACTCATGCGTACAGCCATGTTCCGTATTACAGGAACCTGATGCAGCAGCACGGGATCACACCTGCACAAATTCAAACAGCTGCCGATCTTCAATTAGTTCCTGTACTTGACAAAGAAATAATACGGGCAAATCAGCAATCCCTGCTGGCTGATAATGTTTCGAAAGAAAAGTTGCACCAAAGCAGTTCAAGCGGTACCACCGGCGTTCCGGTAACCTATTACCATGATGACAGGGGAATCAGTGCCGGCATTGCTTCCGGGTACGCGCTCTGGTCAATGTCGGGATGGAAGCCCGGCGACAGGCACGTGCATATCTGGGGAAACACCAGTTCAATCAAACGATGGAATACATGGAGTTCCCGGATGAAAAACAAACTGGTAAACCAGAAGAATGTTCCTTCTTTCTTTTTGGATAATCCCGATCAGCTTCGTTCAGTTTCAGAGGAGATCAGGAAGTTTAATCCTTCCACCATCGAAGGTTATTCCACTGCTGTTTATACACTCGCCCAATACTTTCGGGAAACAAAGCAAAACATCCCGGGATTAAAACAGGTTTTTACAACAGCAGAAAACCTGGAGGATTACCAGCGAACCCTGATTGAAGATGTGCTTGCGCCTGCCAGCGACCTGTATGGATGCGGGGAGATCATGGGAATCGCAGCAAGACCTGTAAATGATGAACGCTACTACATTTTTGAACCGCACGTGGTCATCGAAACGGCTGATTCAGGAATCGATGGAATGAAAGACATCCTTGTGACCGACCTGGATAATTACGGGATGCCATTCATCCGCTACAAAGTCGGTGATATGATTGATGATATTTACCAACCGGATGCTTCATCAATCTACCCGTTGCCATACTTCAAAAAAATCATGGGCAGGACATCCGATGTGATAACTCTTCCCGGTGGAAAACGTTTTCACCCGGTTAATATTTTCGGGGGAACATTATTCAGGAAGTTCCCGGGAATCACGCGTCACAAGGTGATATGGGACGGCAGCGCACTGAAATTCATTTTTGAGGCGGAAGATCTCCCGGATAAAAATGAACTGACACGTCAGCTTGAACTCCTGCTGGCACAGTATGAAGTTCCGTTCACGACAGAATTCGTCAAAAAAATCCTGCCGGGAACAAATGGTAAATACCGGTATTTCGAAATTACAGGAAAACAATCATAGCTATAGAATGGCCGGGATCTGCGGAATATTGCAAAAGAATGATCTTACGGAAAATGAGAGGTTTGGTTCATCACTGGACAAAATGATGTCGGTGCTTGGAGCCAGCGATCAGCAGAAGAGATCAAAAGCATCAACCGGACAGTGGCACTTTGGCAATGTTGTCCCGGTTTCGGAAAAGTCTGATTCCCGGTTTATTTTCAATGAGAGCCTGTCTGTTTACTGCATCGTTGATGGTCTTGTTTATATTGATGAAACAGAGAAACGGATCATCCAAAAAAAATACAGGACCAATCCTGGCATGAATGATTATGAATACCTGCCGTTTCTCTATCACGCATACCATGCAGAATTTATAACGCATATCACAGGATGGCATTCAATTTTTATCCTGGATTCAAAAAACGAAAACGCGATCCTGTGCAACGACCGGTTAGGCTTGCTGCCCCTGTTTTATTATGAGTCGGACTCTGCATTTGTTTTTGCTTCAAAGCTGGAGTGCATTCCGGCATCCGGGCTTATGAATAAAATTGTGTTTGATAAGACATCTATAGCTGAATTGTTGCTGTATAATTACCCGGTTTCGGATCACACGTTTATAAAAGAGGTTTCAACGCTTAAGTCCGCATCGATCGTCACTTTTACAGGCAAGACAACATTTTCAACATACTGGTCGCCGGCTCAGCTGATCGTTAAATCGCCCGCAAATAAAAAGACCGGTACCGATACCATTGATGAAGCACTTGAAAAAGCTTTCAGGAAACCATTTGCCGGCCACAACAATACACTCTATACCACGCTCACAGGAGGATTTGACGGCCGGCTGGTGCTTTCCTATCTCCTGCATTCACATCGTGACAGGATCCATGTCTTCTCCTTTGGCGCTGAAACATCACCGGACATCACGATTCCTGAACATATCTCCGGGCAGGAACACTTTCCGTACACACCGTTCATACTCGACCAGGATTACATGGATCATTCGTTTGTTGATGCAGCCTGCAAGACCATCAATTATTCAAATGGCCTGAGAAGTTACAAGCGGTCTCACTATTTGCATGTAATGCCGCAGCTTAGCGCCAAAACAAATACTGTCATCTCGGGAAACTTTGGTGATGAAGTGATAAAATTTTCACAGATCCTGCCCAGCGAGGTTATTTCGCAGGAATTAATTTCGCTCCTATCATCTGATTTCAGGAACAGGCCATTATCCCCGGGAAATGGCAATCAACAGATCAAAGCTCTGTTCAATTCTGATCCCTTTGTAATTGATGAACTCAACTCACGATTATGTTCGATTGAAGAGGAAGTCCGGGGATATGATAACCTCAGTGAAAAATTCAATCATCTGAAGTTCACCCGAATCGCTCCAAAGTTCTTTGGTAGTGAACTCAGCAGTTACAATGATTTTGTCTGTAACTTCTCCCCTTTCCTTGACATTGATGTGTTAACCGCTTTCTCGGGAACAGTTTTTTCAGGATTGTATTACCCGTTTAACGGGAACAAGCTTCGGCACAAAGAAATGGCCAACCTGCTTTATGCAGAACTGATCCGGAGAAAGCACAAAACACTGCTGAATTACCCCACTGACAGGGGATTTTCAATTTCGGATCTGACGAATCCCCTGGGGAAGCTGACCGTGTTGTACAAAAAGAAATTCAACAAAAAGCCGCCGGTAAAAGATCCCTATTTTCTCAGGCAGTCGGATGAATTGTTCCTGGCCTTCAATAAAAAATTCTCACGGGATGATGACAAATTGCCGTTAGACTTCAGCTCAGTTTTGAATGCCGGAAATGCAGATATAAAACTAACATCGAAATTAGCCTCAATGAATTACTGGATGTCGCGGATTTCCCGTGAATATTCTGTCTCATCACACTAGCCCTTCTTCCATGCAGAAACATACTATTTTCGTATTTGCTAATCTCAAACCAAGCCAGATCAAGTATAAGATACTTCCCCTGAGCCTCTCGGAGCATGTCGAAAAAGTAATAGTCCTCCGGAAGAAGTTTATGGAAATCAGCCAGGATAAAGTCGTTTGTCACTCGCTACCGGGCCTGATGAGGGTTCGTCCTTTTTACTGGTTCCTGGTGACTTTTTATGGAATGTATCTCATCAGGAAATACAAGGTAACGATAATCCTGAATTACAATATCTTTCCGCACGGCTTCAACGCCTTCTTTGCATCATTATTTACCCGGCGGCCCGTGATCTTCGCAGAAATCAACGAGGATACGATCTGTTATCACAAGAAACCCCTCGTAAGGCCACTGATAAATGCAATTCTTTCAAATGCTGCTTATATCCTCGTTCCAGGTTCCAGGACTGAAAATTACTGGAGAAAAAACGGCTACTCCAATCTTGTCACCTTGCATAGTACTGTGAATACGAAGTTTTTTACACCGGATAACTCCGTTAAAAAGAAATATGACTTTCTTTATATCGGTGAATTTGATACCAATAAACGCCCTGACCTGATCCTTGAGGCGTTTGCCGGCCTGCGAAAAGAAGGCGTTCCGGCAAATTTATGTATGATAGGCTTTGGCACTGTACTTCCGAAGCTCCGGGAAATGATTAAAGCAGATGATCTCGGAGATTGTGTAACGCTGATTAAAACGAACACTGTTTTGGACTATCTTCACCAGTCAAAGATTTTCCTGATGGCATCACGTTCTGAAGGATTGCCTTGTGCACTGATGGAATCGATGGCCTGTGAGCTGATCCCGATCGTCCCTGACGTCGGGGATATTGCTGATGTGGTCAAACTGAAAGAGAACGGGATCCTGTACGACGGCTCCCTTTCTGCATTGCAAAGCTGGATGAAAGAGATTTTTCTTCATTACGATGAATTGGGTTTGATGAAAACAAATGCAAGAAATACTATAATCGCCGGTCATTCGTACGAAACCGCCACTTCAAAGTGGGATCATCTGCTGGAAGGAATCAGGTAAATCCTCTTTTATCCTGATGAAGCCAGCTTCTCATCCCGGCTGATAATTAACAAAACTGCCTGACAATGAATATTCTTTTTGACCTGGTTCACCCGGCTGATGTTAATCTCTTTAAAAATGCAATTACGATCCTTGCCCAGCGCGGGGATAAAGTCTTTGTTGCCTACAGGGAAAGGGGAATCCTTGAAAAAATAGCAAAAAGTGAACTGCCCGGGTTTGATGTGATCCGGCTTGGAAAACACAAAAAAAGCCTTGCAGGAAAGATTTTTTCAGTACCTTTCAGGGAGTTTCAATGTTTCAATTATTTCAGAAAAAACAAAATTGATATTGTCGTCTGCCAGGGATTAACATGCGGGATTGCATGCAAGCTTTTAAACATTAAAATCCTGCATTATGATGATGATTCAGAATACAAGCTTACTTTTTACCTGGGGAAACTGCTTGCCAACATTGACTTAATGCCGGATTTTATGCCTGGAGACGGCCGGAATATTGTGAAGCATAAAGGGTTTAAAGAGCTTGCTTACCTCCACCCCACCTATTTCAAGCCAAACGTCCGGTCATTGGCTGACTACAATGTAAATCCTTCCGGTTATGTTTTCATTCGCGAGATCTCCAATGTGAGCGTGAATTACCAGCATCCACGGGTTGATCTGAATGCGATCGTGGATTACCTCGTCAGCAGGAATTTAAAGATCATACTTTCCATCGAGAATAAAGCTGAAGTTGATAAATATGCCGACCGGTGTATCATCCTTAAAGAACCTGTCCCGAATCTTCACATGTTGATCTATTATGCAAAATTCGTAATTTCATCGGGTGATACGATGGCACGTGAAGCATGCCTGATGGGTGTTCCATGCATCTATACCGGGGGAAGGGAGATGCTGGCCAACACGCAGTTCACCAATCTTGATGTAATGTATAAAATTGAAGATATTTCTGAAATCCATTCAAAAATCGACTTTTTGCTTGATCCTGCCAACACTGACCGGATAAGAAATCAGATGAATGAATTAGTGACTACCCGGTTCGATGATACAAATAAGGTTATCCTCGAACAGGTTTACAAACTGCAAAAATCAATCAAATCATAACCGGAATTACGAATAAAATTTGATTATCATGGCTACCACACCCACTCCACCCGGAGCAATTGTAATCGAAGGTCATGTGCAGGGATTATCCCTTGCCCGATCGCTTGGGGAAATCGGAATCCCTGTCTATGTAGTAGATATAGGTAACTGCATAGCAAGACACTCCAGGTTTACCAGGAAATTTTTCCGATGCCCGGATTATAAGGATGATTCATTTGCTGATTTCTTGGTGGAACTGGCAAAAAAGGAAAACCTCAACGGGTGGATCCTGCTACCTTCCAATGATCATGCTGTGATCACGCTGTCACGAAACAGCAAGAAGTTAGCCCCTTATTACAAGATGATGGTGCCTGATTATGACCAGATCGAATTAATTTACAACAAGGAAAACCTGTTAAAGATCGCTGAATCCCTTGAAATTCCTATTCCTGACACATACTGCTTTGAGACGGCCGATGTTGACGGAATGAAGATTAATTTCCCGGTAATCACGAGGGGCAAGCATGGGTTGAGCTTTTACAGGGCCATCAAAACAAAAGCGATTTTTTCGGAAAATAAAAGTGACTTAAAAAATCAACTTGAATACATTCAAACCAAATACGATATTAAAGATACGTTAACGCAAACCATCATTCATACCGATGATGCGAACAAGACGATTTCATTTACTGCTTTCTGTATCGATGGTAAAATAAAAACGTTCTGGATGGGTGCAAAGATCCGGGAACACCCGATAAAGTTTGGCACGGCTACTTTTGCCGAGAGTGTTCTTGAACCGGAAATCGTGGAGCTTGCAGATAAATTACTGGTGCATCTTAAGTATAACGGAGTTTGCGAAATTGAATTCCTGAAAGATCCCATTGACAACAAATTCAAACTTATTGAACTGAATGCGCGGACCTGGCTGTGGGTAGGCCTGGCAAAAGAATGTGGAATCAATTATGCGGTCTATATCTATAATCATCTCAATAACCTGCCCAATAATTTTCCCACAAATTATACGATTGGTCTGAAATGGAGAAACGAACTTACTGACTTCGTTTATTCCTTTACTGCCCTAAGGAAAAGACTTTTTACATTTAAAACATACATGAAGCAATCCTCCGGGAAAAAAGTCAGCGCATTATTGTATAAAGGGGATAACAGGCCGATGTATGCCTATATCTCTTTCATATTTTACTATTTACAAAGACGATAATTCTTATTTTTTTATTCTTATCTAAACTTGCAATATTATGGAACAAATCATATTAATACTATTCTCCCTTCTTCTTTCATCTTCCATGTTTATTTTCTGGATTGCGAAAGGAGGATTCAATAAAAAGTACCTCTATACTGATAATACGCTGTTGGGAATAACCTCAGCGGTCATCATGCTTCTTGTTTATTCAGCCGTCAAAATCCCATTCCTGGTAATGGTTATTATCGTTTGTCCATTCACTGTCTTCATTTTGTTTGTGGGATTGCTTCTCTACCGCTTTTACAGAAACCCGAGCCGCGAAATTCCCGGAGGGGCCAACGATGTTGTTTCTCCGGCCGATGGCAGGGTCATATATATAAAAGAACTGGAAGCCAATCAAATGCCAGTTTCAGTGAAAAAGATGAGGATGGCAAATATCAACGAGATTACAAAAACCGATATTCTTCAGCAACCCTGTTACCTGATCGGAATTGCCATGACCCTTTTTGATGTTCACTATAACAGGGCTCCCATTGATGGAAATATCATCCTGATGAAACATACCGATGGAACAGCTATTGGACTCAACACGCCGGAATCGACCATGACGAATGAACGCAACACGACGGTTATTGAACGGGCCGACGGAATCAAAGTCGGTGTCGTGCAGATCGCCGCAAGGGGCGTGAGCAGATGTATTGTAATGCTGAATGTTGGGGAAAAACTTACCAGGGGACAAATTTTCGGTAAAATCCGGTGGGGTTCCCAGACTGACCTGATCATCCCCAGGGATTCGATTATAAATGTCCGGGAAGGTGACCAGGTTCACGCTGGAACTACAATCATTGCAAAATTGAACCTGTAAATTCAATAACATGAAAAAGTACAGGTTTGACAATGGCTTGTTGTAAATAAATGACGATATTTGCATATCATGAGACTGCTCATATATATAGGACATCCGGCAGACTTTCACCTGTTTAAAAATTGTGCGGCGTTATTGCTTAAGAAGGGTTGGGAAGTATCAATCCTTACGAGGAATAAAGATCTTACATTGCAACTGATGGAAAAAAGCGGTTTTTCCTATTACAATCTCGGGGATGCTCCCAGGACTTTACTTGGGAAATTGCTTGGGCTTGTGATTTTGAACATTAAAGTACTAAAGCATTTGATCAAAGTAAGACCAGACATTACGTTCAGTCACGGATCAGTTCATCTTTCCCAGATGTCCTGGTTACTGAGGATTCCGCATATCAGTGTCGAGGACACTGGAAATATGGAACAGGTGGTGTTGTATCGTCCTTTTTCCAAAGTCATCTTAACCCCTGATTCGTTCCGGAAAAATTTGGGAAAGAAGCAGATCAGGTATCCCGGAAACCATGAACTGGCTTACCTCCATCCAAAACAATTTACTCCGGGTAAGGAAATAGTAAAAAGCCTGAACATGAAACCGGGTGACCCTTATGTGATTGTACGTTTTGTTGCCTGGACTGCAAGCCATGATGCGGGACATCAGGGCATAAGCATGGAGAACAAGATCAGGGCGGTTAACACTTTTTCAAAATACGCGAAGGTTTTCATTTCCTCTGAAGTACCGCTGCCTCCGGCATTAGAGTCTCACAGGCTCACGACACCGGTGGAAAGAATACATGATGTTATTGCTTTTTCTTCACTGATGTATGGAGAAAGTGCTTCCATGGCTTCAGAAGCAGCAGTGCTTGGGGTGCCTGCAATCTACCTGGATAATACAGGGCGTTGTTATACACGTGAAGAAGAAGAAAAATACGGTTTGGTTTTTAACTTTTCGGAGTCGAAAGAAGACCAGGAACGATCCATCGAAAAAGGAACAGAGCTTCTTTCAACTAAAGGTATTCATGAGGAATGGCAGGAGAAACGCCGGCTTATGCTGAAGGAAAAGATTGATGTCACTGCATTCTTATGTTGGTTTCTGGAAACCTGGCCAAAAAGCTTTCATTCAATGAAGACTAAAGATTCGAAAACCTGGCAGAATGAAACTGTTCCATGGATTAGTACGACAGATTCAAACAATTGAAATAAATAATAAAATGGATTTCAATCAGGATGAAGAGGATTTAATGGCGTTGAACCTGGTTGTTTTTTCATTATTACCATTATGAGTATTCAGTAGTTGTTGAAAAAATAAGGAATATATGAGTTTTTTTCAGTCACAAATTTATTATGATCTTTTGAATGGGGTTCCTGGCGTAAAGCCCTTTATCTTCAGAGAGCTTGAAGCGGATGGAAGCATTGCCGGCCAATTTATCGGGGCATTTATCCAGAGTGGAAATAAGCTGACCAAAAGATTCACATCAAGGATACTACTCATTGATGAACCCCATGTATTTACCCATGAAGTAGAAAAAATATCAGATGATCTTTACAAGCAACTTCTTGATATCAATAAACAATTCAAAGATTGTATTTACACTGAAATCCGTTTCCTTCAGCACCGTCCCCTGTTTTTTAATTTTTCCCAGATTCCTCATTGCGAATATAATCCCTATCTAAACATTGTTGTTGATACCACCCAGGATGAAGAACAACTTTTCAGGAATTTATCCGAATCAAAAAGGAGACAGGTCAAGCTGAGCCTTAAAGAGGGCGCATATATTAAATGTGCAACAAATGAAAGTGAGATCAGGACCTTCTACAACATTTTACTCAATTTATACCGTAAAAAAGTAAGAAAGCCAATCTATCCTTTGGAATTTTTCCTGCGTTTCTTTAACAGGAAGGATGCGGGTGTTATTCTTCTGGCTTACCACAATGACAAGATCATCGGCGGAATGTTGTGTCCGATCTTTGAAGACCAGGAGATGTACGAATGGTATATCGCTGGTCTTGATGTGGAGTTACAAAAGAAAAAAGTGTACCCGAGTGTCCTTCTTACTTATGAAGCCCTGCGGTATGCCTCTGCTCATAACATAAAAAAATTCAATTTTATGGGAGCAGGCAAACCAGATGTACCTTATGGCGTCAGAAATTTTAAGTCAAAGTTCGGGGGAGAACTGGTGGAGACCCCGCGGTATGTCATCGCGCATAAACCATTCCTTTATGCCGTTGGAAAATTCGTTATGACCCTGGGAGTTGGAACATACCTTAACAGCGAGCAATAATTAACACTGACTCGCCTCATATCAAACTTAACAGAACAGATCGCCCGGTATTGCGGTCTGTTTTCATTTTTAAATTCAGAATGACCAGGAAAGTTAGTACAGATTCAGCCTGGTAAGAAACAAACTCAACCATGCGTGATTTTACGATGAAAAGTTATAAGCAACTGCTTGTAACCCTTAAAGAGGAAGGATTTCAATTTATTCCTTTCAAAGATTATTCAAACCCGCCTTCCTCCAGGTTTGTCATTCTGCGGCATGATGTGGATGCCAGGAAGGAGAATTCCCTGGAATCAGCGCGGATAGAACACCAGTTGGGAATCAGGGGCACTTACTATTTCAGGGTTGTTCCCCAGAGTTATGACGAGGGAGTAATTAAGGAAATTGCCTCGCTGGGTCACGAAATCGGGTACCATTATGAAACAATGGATACTTCAAATGGCGATATTGATAAGGCTTATAATGAATTTTGCACCAACCTGGAAAAATTCAGATCCCTGATCCCTGTAACCACGATTTGTATGCATGGAAGCCCGCTTTCGAAGTACGACAATCGGGATATCTGGAAGAAGTATGATTATCATTCAAGCGGAATCACCGGAGAACCTTACTTTGATATGGATTTCAAAAAAGTGCTCTACTTAACCGATACAGGCCGGAGGTGGAATGGTGAAAAAGTAAGTGTGCGGGATAAGGTCATGAATGCAGCCAATGGCAAGCAGGGCCCGGACCTTACATCCAGGTATCAGTTTAGAAAAACCGCAGACATTATCAGTGCATTGAAAAATGACAGGTTTCCTGATAAAGTCATGATCACAGTTCATCCGCAGCGCTGGAATGACAACCTGGTCTCGTGGATGAAGGAAGCAACCTTACAAAATCTGAAAAACCCTATAAAGTGGTTACTAATCAGGAGAAAAGGCAAATAATATGCGCACACTAGTGCGATCTGTTTGTAACTTGGACCCGTAAAAAGTCGCTTTTTCATTGCAAACCGTAAAATATTTTTTATCTTTGTTGTGCACTTAGCTTCACAGATAAACCATATTTACAGGCAGATTGATATAACTCCGGACAGATCGGTATGGTTTTGTCAGATATTTTTACAACATTATTTTTCCGAACATGAAGTGTGCGATTTTGAAAAACAGTGACCGATGAACGTTGAAGTAAAATTGATTTCATGAAATCCTCTACTATTTCACGCCTTCTTCTTGGAATAGCTGATTGTGTTTTGTTGATCCTTTGCATTCTCCTGGCAATGATCATCAATCATAAGGAACTCTCGACGAAATTCGATTTAGATCACATCCTTGTTACATTGTCTATAGTGCTCATCTGGTTCTCCATCTCATTTTTCTTCAGAAAATTCAGGATCGGTGAAAAGCAGACCTATAAGCGGATTTTCAACTCTATTGTCATCAGCAACTTTATCATCCTCTCGATTATCACCATGATAATCGCCCTTTTCCACATCCCCCACTATTCCAACTCGCTCATCTTCGGAACCATCATTATCGCCACAATTCTCGAAGCCTTCCTTGGGCTTTTCTATGTCTCATGCAGGGGTTCTATCTTTATAAAAGACTGGATCGGAATTGATCTGCTAAAAGAAGAAATTGAACAGATAGCTCCGGCTGCTGCCCTTAATGCATCACTTTACCTCCCGCACGACATCAACATGCTGCGTGAATCTATGATTGAGGAATCAAGTGAGGAGGCGTTTCGCTGGATCGAACAAAATGTTAACATTACCGACGCCAGGACGCTGGTTGTATCAACCAATACACGTTTCAACCTCATCAATTATCCATCAGGATTCTATTCAGGGATTGTCAACCTGCAGCCCATCAATGACATCCGCAGGATCAGCAAGTTTTTCGAAACAGTCAATTCAAAGCTCCCCATCGGCGGAATATTCATAGGATGCGGAGAAACTTATGCACTCAGAAAGATCAAGATTCTCAGACGATATCCATTCATCATCAATTATTTTGTTTACTTCCTGGATTACCTGTACCATCGCGTTTGCCCAAAACTGAAGTACACCAGGAAAATTTATTTTCTGATCACCAAAGGCAAAAAACGTGTGATCTCCCAGACAGAAACGCTGGGTCGCCTGATCTCCTGCGGATTTGAGATCGTTGAAGAGAAGCCAATTGGCGACATCCTCTACTGGAAGGTAAGGAAAGTGAGGTTCCCACTGGTAGTCGGAGACCCGACCATCGGTATCCTCATCCGCTTAAAAAGGATCGGCAAAGGGGGACAGGAATTCAAGGTGTATAAATTCAGGACGATGCACTCCTATTCAGAATACCTGCAGTCTTACATCCATCAGAAACATAACCTTGGTGAAGGCGGAAAGTTTAAAAATGATCCGCGTGTATCAACTGTCGGAAGGATCCTGAGAAAAACCTGGCTTGACGAGATCCCAATGTTCATCAATGTCTTCATCAAGCGTAACATGAAAATTGTTGGGGTGCGCCCGTTAAGCCATCATTATTTCAGTCTTTACAGGAAAGAACTCCAGGAAAAACGAATCAAGTTCAAACCAGGTCTCATTCCTCCCTATTATGCACAGTACCCGACCCCGAAAACATTAGACGAAATTCAGAAAAACGAACTTGATTATCTCAATGCCTACGAAAAACACCCGTTTCTTACCGACGTGAGATATTTCTTCAAAGCATTCAACAACATCTTGTTTCATAAAGCACGCAGCAAATAAAAGTCCCAAAACACTTGTCAGCCCTCTCCAGGATTTGAGTCATTGAACTCATCTTCTTTTGACAAACTGAAAGCTCCCCTGAAAACTGCGATCAATCGCAATCCAGGGGAGCTTTCTTTTATGCCTTGTTTGTTTCCCTATTTTGTCATCTCCTTTATCTGCGTCTTGATAACAGCAATCCGTGATTCGGCATCCTGTTTCTTCTTCTTTTCGCCGTTGACGACTTCGTCCGGTGCACCATTTACAAACTTTTCGTTGCTTAGTTTTTTCTCAACAGATGCAAGGAACCCTTTTGTATAAGCCAGTTCTTCATTAAGCTTGGCCAGTTCAGCCTCCTTGTCAATCTTTTCCAGGAGAGGAATGTAGAATTCGGTATTCCGGATAATGAAAGAAATTGCGTCAGGAACTTTGTCGCCGGTATAAACGAGGTCACTGAGATTACACAGTTTCGAAACAATGCAATCAAAGGTAGTATCCGGTTTCTCATCATAATTTTTCTTGATGAACAAAACGATCGGATCTTTGAATGGAATATTTTTCTCCTTGCGGATCGAACGGATCTGGGTGATCACATCTTCTGCAACGCTGAACTTTTCAATCAGTGCAAGATTGGCTGAAGCCTGAACAGGTAATAACTCGAACATGATGGTTTCGTCAGCTTTTCGTTCTCTCAGGGCATGCCAGACTTCTTCCGTGATGAAAGGAATAAACGGATGCAGCAGCTTGATCAGTTTCTCAAAGAAATCAAGGGTCCGTTCATAGGTAGTTTTATCCATGGGTTGCTGGTATGCGGGTTTGATCATCTCCAGGTACCAGGAACAAAAATCATCCCACACCAGTTTGTACACAGCCATTAGGGCTTCCGAAAGCCGGTACTGATCAAACTGGCCGTTGATATTTTCGATGGTTTGCTGAAGAACCGAATCAAACCACAGGATACCTGTCGCACTGGATTCCGGTTGCGGGATGGTCTCATCAACTTCCCAGCCTTTGACAAGCCGCAATGCATTCCATATTTTGTTGCTGAAATTCCTGCCCTGCTCTATCAGTCCTTCATCAAAAAGCAGGTCATTTCCGGCCGGCGAGCACAAAAGCATTCCAACCCTTACGGCATCGGCGCCATAACGCTCCATCAGTTCAACAGGATCCGGAGAGTTCCCCAGCGACTTTGACATCTTCCTGCCGAGTTTATCCCTGACCATTCCTGTAAAATAGACATCCTTAAAAGGGATCTCTTTCCGGTATTCCCAACCGGCCATGATCATGCGGGCAACCCAGAAGAAAATAATATCAGACGCCGTAATCAATACAGAAGTCGGGTAATAATAACGGATCTCTTTGTTATCCGGCTTCCTGATCCCGTCAAAAACAGAAATTGGCCACAGCCACGAAGAGAACCATGTATCCAGAACATCCTCATCCTGGTTGAGGTCATTCTCCTCCAGGTTTAATCCCGGATATTTTGATTGAGCAATTAATAGCGCTTCCGGTTTTGTTTTTGCAACGACAAATTCGCCGTTCGGCAGGTACCATGCAGGAATCTGCTGTCCCCACCAGAGTTGACGCGAGATGCACCAGTCTGTCACATTCTCCATCCAGTGCCGGTACATATTTTTGTATTTGGCCGGGTAAAAACGGATCGTATCATTCTCTACCAGTTCAAGCGCCGGTTTCGCAAGCTCCTTCATCCGCATGAACCATTGCCTGGAAATACGCGGCTCAATGACGGCATCCGTCCGTTCCGAAAAACCCACCTTATTCATGTATTCCTGAACCTTTACAAGGTGACCATTCTCTTTGAGCGCTTCAGTGATCTTCTTTCTTACAGCAAAACGATCTTCACCGATATATAAACTGGCGGCTTCACTCATGGTGCCATCAGGATTGAAAGTATCAATCACCTCCAGCGTGTGTTTCAATCCAAGGTTATAGTCATTGATATCATGAGCCGGTGTCACTTTCAACGCTCCGGTACCAAATTCACGGTCCACGTATTCGTCAAAGATCACCGGGATCTGCCTGTTGATAAGCGGAACCAGTATTTTCTTTCCTTTCAGGTGCTGGTAGCGATCGTCTTCAGGATGAACACAAATGGCAGTATCCCCGAGGATCGTCTCCGGTCTCGTGGTTGCAATGGTGATCCAGTCATCCGCAGTTCCATCTACCTTATACCGGACGTAGAATAACTTCGAATTGACCTCTTTGTAAATTACCTCTTCATCCGAAAGTGCAGTCAACGCCTTCGGATCCCAGTTGACCATCCGGATTCCGCGGTATATATAGCCTTTATTGAAAAGATCAATGAATACATCAATCACCGAATCATACAGCGCCTCGTCCATGGTAAAACGGGTCCGGTCCCAGTCGCACGAAGCACCAAGCTTTTTAAGCTGTTCCAGGATTATTCCCCCATGTTTTTCCTTCCATTTCCATGCATGTTCCATGAACTCGGCACGTGTCAGCATGGATTTGTCTTTGCCTTCTTCCTTCAGTTTGGCCACAACTTTTGCTTCAGTAGCAATGGAGGCATGATCAGTCCCGGGAAGCCATTCGGCATTTTTTCCCTGCATGCGTGCACGCCGCACGAGGATATCCTGGATCGTATTGTTAAGCATGTGGCCCATGTGCAGGACACCCGTAACATTCGGCGGTGGGATAACGATAGTGAAAGGTTCCCTTTCATCCGGCTCGGAATGAAAATAACCTTCTTTCATCCAGTATTTGTACCATTTGTCTTCAACAAGCGTGGGATCGTATTTCGGGGCAATATCCATCAGAAGTAGTTTTGAAAAATGAAGTGCAAAATTAAGAAAAAAAGGAAAGGTGTATTCCCGGGATTTTTTTTCACCGGCACGCGTTAGAAACGCGCGCTTGTAACGCGTGACTTCCAACCTAAAACATTTTTCCCCGCTTCACCAGGTATGGCAGGAGGACTTGCTCAAATCCGCTGTGGATATCGGCTTCGACAAAATCAATGTGATACTGTCCGCACCGGAGTTTCAGGTCAGATTTGTATTTTTGGATAGCATTGATGTATTGCTCTTTTACTTTTGATGGAAAGACTTTCAGATCTTCTCCGCTCTCCATGTCGATAAAGCGGTAAGGCCGGTTCTCGAATTCGAAGTCAAGTTCCTTTTGTTTATCCACGACATGAAAAAGCACAACTTCATGTTTATTGTGACGAAGGTGCTGCAATGATGAAAACAATTCCTCCGTCTCCCCGGTATTTTCCATCATATCACTGAGAATAATGACCAGTGACCGCTTGTGAATTCTTTCCGCAAGCTGGTGAAGAGCCTCGGCTGCCGAAGTTTTCTTTTTTATTTCCGGGGCCACGGGCTGAAGCAGATGATCCAGTTCGCTGTACAAATACTTATGATGAATGGAGCTTGATTTTGCCTGTGTATGCAATTCTATGGAATCAGAAAAGACACTCAATCCCGCAGCATCTCTTTGTTTCCGGAAAAGGTAGATCAGGGCTGCGGCAACATAGGCTGAAAAAACTATTTTATTCGGTTGGTCAATTCCCGGTTTTTCATACACCGGGTAATGCATCGAAGAAGAGTTATCAATCAGGATCTGGCACCGGAGATTGGTCTCCTCTTCGAACCGTTTAACATACAAACGATCGGTGCGGCCATACAGTTTCCAGTCGATGTTCTTTACGGATTCTCCTGAGTTGTACTGACGATGCTCGGCAAACTCAACGGAAAACCCATGAAACGGACTCTTGTGAAGACCGGTGATAAAGCCTTCCACAACCTGCCTGGCAATAAGCTCCAGGGAGCCGAATGGCTGGATCTTCGACTGATTGATCTGGTTTTCCAAGAGCTGAAAATTTAACTGAAGCGCTTAAATATGCTTCTCAACCAGGGTTTTGTATGAGGATTTCGGTACAGCGCCGACCTGTTTGTCAACCACTTCTCCCCCCTTGATGAAAAGGACCGTTGGGATATTCCTGACTTTATATTTCGCGGTGACCTGTGGATTCTCATCAACATTCACTTCACCAACCACGATGCGACCTTCATATTCTGCCCCCAGTTCATGAATGATCGGTGATACCATCCGGCAAGGGCCACACCATTCTGCCGAAAAATCCACGATGGCAAGTTTATCAGACAGGATTACCTTCTCCTCAAAATTGGCATCATTTAATGTCTCAACCATAACGCTGTTAATTAAAATTTGACTCATTAATTCATACGCACGAAAGTAAATAAAATTTGGATGTCTCAGTTGATTTTCATCTGTAATTCAGGGAAATTCCCAAGCTCCGTTACGAACTCCTTTCCGTCAACCCTGAATTTCTTTGATGGCAGGTCGACATTGATCTTTTCCTCGTCATCCCTGACTTTTATCCGAAGTGCACATTTCCCCTTATATTTTTTCGCGGAGGACGCAAGGAGGGACACTGCTTCATTCTGGATATCCTTTAAAGAAACGGTTACAGTGATAGTTTTCGCATTTTTCTCAAAAACTTCAGACAATAATGACACCGTGTTAACCCTGAGTGTCAGCTGATCCGGCGAGTCAAACCTTGGTTCGACTTTGGCCTTGATATAAATATAGGTTCCTGCGTCAAGGAAATGCTTCAGCCTGAGGTATTCCTCTGAGAACAGATTCAGCTGGATGGAATCAAAGTAGTCCTCGACGATGAATGAACCATAAGGTTTCCCGGTCTTTCCTGTTTTATGTGTTGAACCCGTAACTGTTCCCGCAAATGTGACCTCCTTGCCTTTATATGCTTTGAGATCCATCCGGAGATCACCGACAGAGACTGTGCAGAAATTTTCAATCTCGAGTTTGAAATCATCCAGCGGATGTCCGGTAAGATAAAAGCCAATGATATCTTTTTCCTGCCTGAGTTGCTCCAGTTTCGAAAAAGGTTCGCAGGGAGGAATCTCGATCTTTGGCATCATGATCGTTTCTTCACCGCCAAAGAGTGAATGCTGGCTTGATGAAGCCCGGGTCTGCACGTCATTCCCAAATTTGATCAGCTTCTCTAAAAATGTTGTCTCCTCTCCATTCGTCTGATGAAAATACTGGGCCCGGTGAGTTCCGGGGAAGCAATCAAATGCTCCGGCTTTGGCAAGGGATTCAATGCAGCGCCTGTTCACAGAACGCAAATCAATCCGGGTGATAAAATCGACGATATCCTTGAAAGGTCCATTCTTTTTTCGTTCTTCAATCAAGCTCAGTACGGCATTTTCTCCAACATTCTTGATGCCTGCCATCCCAAAGCGAATCTCTCCTTTCTTATTCACGGTAAACTGAAGATCGCTTTCGTTGACATTCGGTCCTAAAACCGGTAGCGACATGCGTTTGCATTCTTCAGTAAAATTGGTTATTTCCTTGATGTCATTCATGTTCCTGCTCAGCACGGCCGACATGAACTCGCCCGGGTAATGCGCTTTCAGGTATGCCATCCTGTATGCCACATAAGCGTAACAGGCCGAATGCGATTTATTGAAAGCATACCTGGTAAAGGATTCCCAGTCGTTCCATATCTTCTGGGTCACTTCCTTGGAAATCCCGTTTTTCGCGCAGCCATCGAAGAACTTGGGCATCAGTTTTTCCATCATGGGAACGATCTTCTTCCCCATGGCTTTTCTGAGAGAATCTGCTTCACTCCTGTTGAAACCCGCAAGCTCCTGCGACAGCAGCATTACCTGCTCCTGGTAAACCGTAACGCCATAGGTATCCTTCAGGTACTTTTCCATGGCAGGCACATCATATTCGATCTTCTCCTTACCGGTTTTCCGGGCAATGAACTTCGGGATGTAATCCATGGGACCCGGGCGGTACAGCGCATTCATTGCAATCAGGTCCTCAATGCGGCTTGGCTTCAGATCCTTCAGGTATTTCTTCATCCCGTCAGACTCAAACTGGAAGATCCCCGTTGTTTTTCCCTGGCTGAAAAGCTTATAGGTTAACCGGTCATCAAACGGAATGGTCTCAATATCGAGATCTTCACCCCTGGAAATCTTGATATTTCTTATTGCATCCTTAATGATGGCAAGGGTTTTCAGTCCAAGGAAGTCCATCTTCAGCATTCCGACTTTCTCGACATGCTCTCCATCAAACTGGGTCACCAGCAGGTCGGAGTCCTTTGAAAATGTAACCGGGATATGATCCATCAGATCATCCCTGCCGATGATGATCCCGCAGGCATGAACGCCGGTGTGGCGAACCGATCCTTCAAGAATTTCGGCGAACTTCAGCGTTTCAACAATCATCGGATTGCTGGATCTTCGTGCTTCATCCAGTTCGGGAGATTCCTTGAAGGCCTGGCTGAGTGTGATCTTTGGCTTATCGGGAACAAGCTTTGCAAGGCGGTCGGCTTCATAGAGTGGCAATTTCTGAACCCGGGCAATATCCCTGATGGCCATTTTTGCAGCCATGGTTCCGAAGGTGATGATCTGGGCGACTTTCTCCTTTCCATATTTATTCACCACCCACTTCAGCACTTTATCGCGACCGTCTTCATCAAAGTCAATGTCGATATCCGGCATGGATACACGGTCGAGACTTAGAAATCGTTCAAACAGGAGATCATATTTCAACGGGTCGATATCCGTGATCCGGATGCAGTATGCAACCACTGATCCTGCAGCGGAGCCACGCCCCGGGCCAACCGAGACATCCATTGCGCGGGCTGCATTCAGGAAATCCTGGACGATCAGGAAGTACCCGGGATATTTCATCCGTTTGATCGTGGCCAGCTCAAACTCTATCCTGTCGCGGATTTCCTGTGTGATCTCGGCGTAACGCCTGGCCGCCCCTTCATACGTAAGATGGCTCAGGTATTCATCCGGATCCGTAAAATTATCCGGTAGCGGAAAATCAGGCATGATCGGATCCCGGTTGAGTTCATAATATTCGATCTTATCATAAACTTCCATCGTGTTGGAGAGTGCTTCCGGAAGGTCGCGGAACAGTTCATTCATCTCCTTCTGCGTCTTGAACCATTCCTGCCCGGTATATCTCAAACGGGTCGGATCGTCAAGGTCTTTCCCGGTATTGAGACAAAGGAGCCGGTCGTGGGCTTCAGCGTCCTCTTCATTGATGAAATGAACATCATTGGTGGCTAAAAGCTTTACACCGGTCTTCGTGGCTAATTCGATCAGCGCATCATTTACTATACGCTGCCGCTGGTAAACTGTTGCATCACGCGTCGGGTCCGTGGCCGGGTGACGCATTACTTCGAGGTAGAAATCATCACCAAAGATCTCCTTAAACTCCAGGATCAGGCTCTCTGCCTTTTCCACATTACCATTCAGAATGGCCCTTGGAATCTCACCGGCAAGACAGGCGGAAGATGCGATGATGCCTTCATGGTATGTTCGCAGAAGATCTTTATCAATCCTCGGTTTATAATAATGACCTTCCACCCATGCCTTTGATATCAGTCGCGTGAGATTATGGTATCCCTGCATATTCTTTGCCAGAAGGATAAAGTGGTCTCCCTTCCGGTCAATCATTTCAGTTTTTTCGAAGCGGCTTCTTCTTGCAATATAGGTTTCGCAACCGATGATGGGTTTAAACACTGTTGGAGGAACCAGCGATTCAATATAAGCTGTATCCTCTGCATGCTGCTTTAATTCTTCCTTGTATTTTTTGGCCAGTTCCTCATTGTGTTTGGAAACTTCCTCATGAAATTCCTTCACGCCGAACATGTTTCCATGATCTGTTATTGCTGCTCCCGCCATCCCGTCTTTGGAAGCTTTTTCAATCATCTCCTTCAGCTTGCAGGCGCCGTCTAGAATTGAAAACTGGGAATGTAAGTGCAAGTGAATGAAATCAACCATTTAATGAGTCGTTGGAGGTGAGTAATGCGTTACAATTATGATACTTTTGCGAAGAGAAGGAAATCCATCTGTACAGTTTGTAAAAGTACAGAAAATCAACCCGGGTTTTTTGATGTTGATAAATATTGACAGCCTATTTTTGCAACGCTTTCTGCCTGCGTGCAATTGGACTATTTCGGATATTGTTTTCAACATTATATTTTTTTGTCATTTTGGATTCCACTCGGGAAGAGTGCGATTTATGTTTTATTTTTTGACAATCCTTGGTAGTTTCGAAAAAAATACCGACTTTTGCACCCCTTAATCAATAAATCCATAGTATCATTTAATCAATTCATTAACAAATGCCAGCAAAAATCAGATTGCAGAGAAAGGGTAAAAAAGGACAACCTTTTTACCACATTGTCATTGCGGATGGTCGTGCACCACGGGAAGGAAGATTCATTGAAAGAATTGGCACCTACAATCCTCTTACACGTCCCGCAGAAATTGAAATCAACTTTGATAAAGCCATTGGTTGGCTGCAAAACGGAGCTCAACCTACCGATACGGTAAAGGCTATCCTCGCCTACAAAGGTGTTTTATACAAAAGCCACCTCTTAAAAGGCGTAAAAAAAGGCGCGATGACCCTTGAACAGGCAGAAGAAAAATTCGAGGCCTGGTTGAAAGAAAAACAACAGAAGATCGCCAGCAAGGTGAATGAAGTTGCCCTCACAAAGAAAGAAGCCAAGAAAAAGGCGATGGCTTATGAGATCGAGGTGAACGAAGCCAAAGCAAAATCCGTAGCTAAAAAACTGGCCAAAGAAGCTGAAGCTGAAGCTAAGGAAGCCGCAGCTGAAGAAGTCGCAGAAACAGTTACCGAAGAAGCAACATCTGAACAGCCTGTTGCTGAAGAAGCACCTGAAAGCCCCGCAATGGAGGCAGAAGCTGCTCCTGAAGAACCGAAACAGGAATAACCCGGGCCACTTCTTTTGTTCCCATGAACAAAGATGATTTTTTTTACCTTGGGAAAATCCTGAAAACATTCGGAAACAACGGTCACGTCATAGCTTACCTCGACGTTGACCAACCCGAAAACTATCAAAAAATGGAATCCGTGTACATCGGCATAGACGATGACCGGGTTCCTTTTTTTATCCGGTCTGTTGAGCTGCGTCCCAAGAACCAGGCCATCCTTTTGTTTGAAGATACCCTGACTGCACAGGATGCAGAAATTTACGAAGGAAAAGAATTGTATCTCCCGATCTCCCAGCTTCCCAAACTGGAAGGAAACAGGTTCTATTATCACGAGATTGCAGGTTTTACAGTGATTGACAAGACGCATGGAAACATCGGGTTCCTGAAATCCGTGATGGATCTTCCAAGGCAATCCCTGTTACAGATTCAATTCGGAAATAAAGAGATCCTGGTTCCACTTACAGATGAAATCCTCCTCACGGTCGATCGTGAGAAAAAAGAGCTACAGATCGATGCCCCGGAAGGACTAATTGAAATTTACCTTTAGCTTTCATGGCTTTTCGATTCAAACAATTCAGCGTGGAAGACCAGCAAAGCACCATGCGCGTTGGCAGTGATGCTGTGCTCCTGGGTGCATGGGCCAGGGTGGCTGAGGATTCGCACATGCTTGAGATCGGGACCGGTTGCGGTGTGATCTCCCTGATGCTGGCTCAACGGTCAACAGCCCGGATCGATGCCATTGAAATTGATGAACCATCTTTTCTCCAGGCGCAGGAAAATTTCGCAGCAAGTCCCTGGAATCAAAGACTTCATCCCATCCTCATTTCCCTGCAGGAATTCACAAGAAACACGATTGAAAAATATGATCACATCCTGACGAACCCGCCATTTTTCAGAAACTCGCTCAAATCTCCTGACCCGGTCAAAAACAGTACGAAACATGAAAGCCTGCTGACATTTGAAGACATCCTTCATTCTGCGATCCGGTTGCTGGACAGGTATGGGAAGCTTTCGCTGATACTTCCGCCAAAGGAAGGACAGCTGTTTACTGGAATGGCTGCCGGAATGGAACTTTTCCTTACACGGGAAACGGAGATCAGTCCTAAATCCGGAAAGCCGGTGAACCGGAAACTCCTGGAATTCTCATTCATTCCGCCCTCCCATTTTATTTCAGACCAACTTACCATCAGGCTTGACGATAATGCTTACACCGATGAATACCGTGAATTCACTGCGCCCTATTATTTTTCACTGAAATAGTGAAAAATCATTTTAAACCTTATTTTTGCTATTCAAACCACTTCATAATGAAACTGAACAGAAGGAACACCATCATTTTCATTTTAGCTGCTCTATTCATCCATCTGTTTTTCTTCTCATCAGCTGCCGCGAAAAAACATGTCACAATCGCTGTTACAAAGACAAGTCCCAATTACGTCAACTGGCTGAAAAGAGCGGACACATCCGTGGTTATTCTTGATATGTACAATCTCAGCTTAAATGAGGCAGTAAAAAAGCTTGAGACCTGTTCAGGACTCCTGATCACCGGAGGGGAAGACATCCTTCCTGCATTTTATCATAAACCGGAACTCGAAAAATATTGCCAGGATTCTGATGTCCGAAGGGATTCATTGGAAATTGCCCTAATCGAAAAAGCCTTCTCGATGAAGATGCCGGTTTTCGGAATCTGCCGCGGTGAACAAATCCTGAATGTTGCATTGGGAGGCACACTGATTGCTGATATTCCGAAGTATTTTGCGGATCAGGCTAAACTATCGGGACCAAAAAACAATAATCAAACTAGTGACATCAACCGCTCAAAGGTTCTTCATCAGTGTGAAGATTATCTCAAATGCTATCATGCCGTCCATGTTGTTCCCGGGACACTGTTAAGTTCAATCCTGGCATCCGGTTCAGGTTCTGTGGCATCCAATCATCACCAGGCAGTAGAAACCCTCGCTCCCGGTATCCGGTGCAATGCAAGGTCCGAAGATGGACTTACAGAAGGCATCGAATGGCAGCAGCCCGCCGGGAAATCCTTTATGATCGGGGTTCAGTGGCACCCGGAAAGAATGGAGAATAAAAATGATTTCTCCGGAAAACTTCTGCAGGAATTTTTTCTCCAGGTAATAAAATACAGTGATTCACAAAAAACAATTCTAAAATGACCACGATTCACGATTACTGGTTGCACGGGATCACAGTCTTTATGGGATTTTTTGCCATGCTGAACCCGGTTGGGAACCTGCCTGTGTTTGTTGGAATGGTAAAGGACTTCGATGAAAAGACACAAAAAAAGGTAGCCCGGAAATCAGTCCTGGTTGCTTTCTCACTCATAGCAATTTTCAGCATCTTTGGTCACATCATTTTCCGCCTTTTTGGGATCACGCTCCCGGCTTTCCAGATTGCCGGCGGTCTGATCGTCTTTGTGATGGGATACAACTTACTGAATGCAGCTGATTCTCCCATGCATTCGCAGGCTTTCACCAGCAGGCAGGATATGCTGAAGAAAGCCGAGGACATGGCCATCACGCCACTTGGAACCCCACTGCTTGCAGGACCCGGCACCATCTCGGCCGCCATGAATTTTGTCGGGGCAGAAAAATCCGTTCTCAATGCTGTTCTTGTAATTTCCATATTTGCAATTATGTGCCTGATCACCTATCTCCTCTTTGTTTCTGGAAAAACTGTTTTCAAACATATCAATCCGGGAATCCTTAAAGTGGTCACACGGGTTATGGGATTGATCCTGGCCGTTATTGCAATCCAGATGCTGATCAATGGAATTGAAGGAACCATCCATCTTTTTCAAACAAACTGAATATGAGGATGAATAAATTGAAGTTGGCTAGTTTCTTGCTCCTCCTGTTGATTCTTCTGTCGTCATGCAAAAACACAAAAACCGAATACTGGCCAAACGGATCGTTGAAATCGGAAATTCAGATGAAAAATAAACTGTATCATGGCCATGCAATTTTCTGGTATGATAACGGGAATAAAGAACTGGAATGCTATTATGAGAATAACGTCCTGCAGGGACCGATGATCCGGTATTATCCTTCCGGTCAGAAGAAAGAGGAATTCTACTACAATGCGGGAAAACTGGACGGGTTGTCTGTCACATGGTATACCGACGGAGGCAAATCTTCCGAATGCGCATTCATCAATGGCTTGATGAATGGCCCTTACCATGAATACTATCCCGATGGGGCGATCATGGTTGACGGTCACTACCTGGGCGGGAAGTTTACAGGGAAATGGTTTTATTACGACAGCAGCCAGAAGATTGTCGGAATCGGGAATTTTGATCATGGAGCCGGGATCCAAAGAAGTTTATACGCCAGCGGGAATGTCCGGAAAGAGGTTCATATCAAGGATAACGTTAAAGATGGAGAGGAAATCGATTATGATGTTGCAGGGAAGATCACATCGATCAAAATCTTCAGCAAAGGTGTCCTGAAAGAAAATCTTAAAAAGTGATCATTCATGCGATCAGGCCCCAGTTTCTGATTTGCCATGATCCGGATCACATTTAACGGGAAAGGGAAAAAAGTCCCTGTTTCATTTGGTTAATCAGCTGAAACCAATTATTTTTGCGCCTTCACTCTGAATTTATTCCTCATAATTCATATACAATCTTTTTATCAATCACAAAAACACAATCAAGATGAACTTAGAGAAAATCATGAACGACCTGGAGAAAAAAAATCCGGGTGAAGTTGAGTATCTTCAGGCAGTTCGGGAAGTCCTGGAATCCATTGAAGAGGTTTACAATGAAAATCCTCAGTTTGAATCGGCCAACATCATTGAGCGGCTTGTAGAACCAGACAGGATCCTGACGTTTAAGATCAGCTGGGTTGATGACAGCGGAAAAGTCCATGTAAACAGGGGTTTCCGTGTTCAGTTCAACAATGCGATTGGTCCTTATAAAGGAGGTTTGCGTTTTCACCCCAGTGTTAACCTCAGCATCCTTAAATTCCTGGGATTCGAGCAGATTTTCAAAAACAGCCTGACAACACTTCCGATGGGCGGCGCAAAAGGTGGTTCTGATTTTGACCCCAAAGGAAAATCAAATGCTGAAATCATGCGTTTCTGCCAGGGTTTCATGATGGAATTATGGCGGATCATCGGCCCGGAAACTGATGTACCTGCAGGAGATATAGGTGTTGGCGGAAGAGAGATTGGATTCCTCTATGGCATGTATAAGAAACTGGCCCGCGAAAATTCCGGTGTATTGACCGGTAAAGGCCTGAACTGGGGCGGCAGTCTCATTCGCCCGGAAGCTACCGGATTTGGCGCCGTCTATTTTGCAAAAGAAATGCTTGCAACAAAAAAGCAGACCTTTGATGGCAAGATCGTTGCTGTTTCAGGTTTTGGCAATGTTGCATGGGGTGCCGTGCAGAAAGCAACCGAACTGGGTGGTAAAGTTGTTACGATCTCCGGTCCTGACGGGTATATTTATGATCCGGACGGAATCTCAGGCGAGAAGATCAATTACATGCTGGAACTCAGGGCATCGAACCAGGATATCGTAAAACCTTATTCTTATGAATTCCCGAATGCAAAATTCCACCAGGGAAAACGCCCGTGGGAAGTAAAATGCGACATCGCACTGCCATGTGCCACCCAGAATGAATTGGGAAAAGAAGATGCACAGACCCTGATTAAAAACGGCGTGATCTGCGTTGCAGAAGGAGCAAACATGCCAAGCACCCCCGAAGCTGTTGAATTATTCATCGAGCACAAGATCCTCTTTGGACCTGGGAAAGCAGTAAATGCCGGTGGTGTTGCAACATCCGGACTGGAAATGTCGCAGAATGCAATGAAACTGAGCTGGCCATTGAAAGAAGTTGACCATCGTTTGCATGAGATTATGTGCAGCATCCATGAATCGTGCGTGAAATATGGAAAAGATAAAGACGGGTATGTGAACTACGTGAAAGGAGCCAATGTTGCCGGCTTCCTGAAAGTCGCAAATGCCATGCTGGATCACGGAGTGATTTAGACTTGCCCTTCCCGAAACATGAAATCCCGGCCTACGTCGGGATTTTTTTTTACTTTTGTCCGGCCACAACACGGACAAAATCATGTTATTTGCACAACCACTTTTTTTCATTGCCCTGGTTACCCTTTCCATTCCTGTTATCATACACCTGTTCAACTTCAGGAAATACAGGAAGGTCTATTTTACGAATGTCCGTTTCATCGCTGAGATCAAACAGGAAAGTAAAAAAAGGAACCAGCTCAAGCATTTGCTTATCCTGATCGCCCGTCTGCTGGCAATCTCCTGCCTCATCTTCGCATTTGCACAGCCATTCATTCCATCGCCTCTTCAGCTAAAAAAACTGTCGGGGAAACAAGCCATCAGCATTTTCATCGACAATTCCTTCAGCATGGAAGCGCTTTCAACTTCCGGCAGACTCCTTGACGAGGCGAAAAATAAAGCCATCGAAATTGCCGATGCGTTCAAGCCCTCTGATCTTTTCCAGTTGGTTACAGTCGATTTCGAAGGCCGTCACCAGCGCTTCGTAAGCAGGGATGAATTCCGCAACCTTGTTGAAGAAGTCAAAGTGACTCCGGCCGTGAGATCCATGAGTGAGATCACAAGACGCCAGTCAGACTTATTGAACAGGGTTCATGATGCCAACAAAATCTCATACATCATTTCCGATTTTCAGAAATCCACTGCAGGGCTCGAAAACCTTAAGCCCGATTCATCCACCACCTGGTTCTTTGTACCTGTCGAAACCGAACGAAAAAACAACCTCTACATTGATTCCGTCTGGTTCGATAATCCAAGCCAGCAGCCCAACCAGCCGGTAAAGCTGAAAGTAAAGATCAGGAACAGCGGCACCGAGATGCTGGAGAAAATACCACTCAGACTTACCATCAACAATGTCCGGAAGACTGTTGCCAGCTTTACAATTGACAAGGAAGGAGAAACTGACGTTCTTTTATCTTACACAAATAATATGTCGGGAATCCAGAACGGAACGCTGGAGATCACGGATTACCCGGTGACATGGGATGATAAGTTCTTCTTCTCATATACGATCTCCCCTGCGATCCCGGTATTATGCATCAACGACAGCAAAGAAAATCCTTTTTTACAGGCTTTGTTCCTTTCAGACTCTGCCTTTCTTTACCGAAATGTAAATAAAAAACAACTGGACTATTCCTCATTCGGTCGTTACCCGCTGATCATATTAAACAACCTGACAGAATTCTCTACGGGGTTCGACCAGGAGATTACACGATATGTAAGGAACGGCGGGAATATCCTGATCTTTCCATCCCGTAAAATCGACATGGGGAATTACAATGAACTGTTCTCTTCGCTTGGAATGCCAGCATTTGCGAGGTTTGACACGACACATGTCAAGGTCTCGACAGTGAACACAGACAGTAAGTTGTTTCATGATGTCTTTGAAAAAGATGCCTCAGGGAAGATCACCCTTCCTGAAAATGCAGATTTTCCGATGGCATTTCAGTATTATACTACAGATAGAGCCACCCGTGCAAATACTGAAATCCTGATGACATTGCAGAACGGCGCTCCATTCCTTTCAATCAGTTCCTGCGGGAAAGGTCAGGCTTATGTATGTGCTGTATCGCTCGATGAGGAATCCGGAAACTTTCCAAAAAATTCAGTCTTCGTGCCGACACTTTATAAAATTGCCTTACTGAGCCAGCAGCAGGCCCCCTTGTTCTATTTCCTGCCGGTTGAAGAGGGAGTTGAGATCACTTCCGATTCTTCAGCAAAACAGGAGGTGTATAAATTAAAGAAGGTTGATTCTGACATCGAGATCATTCCTGAACTTAAGTCTGTTGGTTCCATGATTGTACTATATACACATGACCAGGCGAAAGAAGCCGGAAATTATGCGCTGATCCAGGGAGGGAAAATGCTTCAGGGTTGCGCGTTTGATTATAACCGGAAGGAATCCGATCTTCATTGTTATTCAAGTAAGGAACTTGAGAACCTGCTCAACCGGGCTCACATCAGGCAATATGCAATTCTGAAAGGGAAAACAACTTCGCTGACACGCCAGATTGCCCAGTTAAACCAGGGTACACCTTTGTGGAAATATTTTCTCCTCGGCGTACTGCTCTTCTTGCTCTGTGAGATTTTAATCATCCGGCTGGTGAAGGATTGAGATCGTCGGATCTACAGAAAAACCAATATCCTTGAGCAATCCAATGGTTTCCGGTGAAACATTTCTGAGCGCAATGTGATACGCAGAAAACTCTCTCCGAACCGGGTATCTTCCTCTTTGCTGTTCGAAAGTTTGTGGTGCAGCACGAAAACGGCGATCATCATCAGAAATTGAATAAGTATGACAGACGGCTTCCTGAATTATATCGGGAACTGTTCTGTTTTTTCCATCAATGGTTAACCCGGGATGAGATGGCGCAGGGATATCAACCGGGAACCAATCATTGAGCGGGAGATTGAAAAAGTTGCTCAGTTCCCTTACGATTGCTGATGTGCCATGGGCCTTTCCATCGGATGAATAGCCTGCAATATGTGGGGTTGCAAGATACGCGAAGGACATCAGTTCAGGATCGATGGTGGGTTCGTTCTCCCAAACATCCAGGATCAGTCCGGGGAAATTGTGACTGGATACTACTTCCTTCAAAGCAAGAGTATCTATAACTTCTCCCCTTGCTGAATTAATCAGCCATGCATTTTTTTTCATCATTCGGAACGAGTCCTTATTGATAAGATGCAGGGTTGAATCGATCCCTGATTTATTCAGAGGCACATGGAGCGTAATGATATCCGATGATTGGATAAGATGTTCAAGGCTGACAAACTTCCCGGGTCCTTCAATCCTCTCCCTTGGAGGATCATTCAAAAGGACTTTCATTCCTATTGAATGTGCAAACGCTTCAACAAGTTTGCCGACATAACCAACTCCGGCAATACCCAGCGTTTGATCCTGCAGGGCGATACCTGTTTTCGCTGCGATGGCAAAGAGGGCGCACGCGATGTATTGCTGTACAGATCTGGCATTGCACCCTGGCGCGTTGATCAAACGGATGGAGTGGTTGTCGCAATAAAGGGTGTCAATATGATCAAACCCGATGGTTGCAGTGCCAATAAATTTTACCGAAGAATCAGTCAGGAGTTTTTCATCACACTTTGTGAGGGTTCTTATAAGGAGTGCATCCGCACCTTTTATTGAATGATTTGTGATTTCATTACCTGGCAGGTAGACAACTTCTGCGAAGGGTTCGAGCACACCTCTTAAAAATGGAATCTTATCATCTGCCACGATTCTGATCATACGACCTTGCTTAAGCTATCTTCAGATACATTCAAATCACGGCTGATTGTCCCTTTTAATTATCATAACAATGGTGGGAATCCTGTTGATTTAGAGTCCGACTCCGCAACCCAGGCGAAAAACCGGGTTTGTATAAGGAGACATATAGGAATCATTCAGGTTAAAAAGAATCATCAGGTCAAGTGAAACACGACCACCCAAAGGCTGGCTGTACCCACCACCAACGAAAATGCTGTTGAATTCGATGATTTGTTTCCCGGGCCTGTACCAGTTTCCCTGCGGATCGACGATGGATCCGTCGGGAGGTTGTCCGCTTGAAACGTAGGGTCGTTGGTAGCTGAGGTATTCATATTCAACATGAGCAAAGATATTTCCCAGGGCATTATCGAAGATGCTTGAGAGATAGTACCTGGCAAAAATTCTTCCGCCATATACATTTGATTTAAAGTCGATGTACTGTTTGGTGTTCCAGTCGATGTAATAATTCTTTATTTGCAGGTATTCGTAACTGAATCCGGCACCGAGATAAAACTGGTCAACGACCCGGATTTTCACTTCAGGGGATAGAACAACGCCGGTAATAGATCCAAACTGGAATCCTACATTGCCTCCCAGGGATACCCGGTGCCAGAAATCATGAGTTTTTGGTTTGATTAATTCCTGTGAATTGCAATTCGAAGGAGCAGAAAGTATCAATGCAAAAAATAAAAACGAACTCAAAATAACATTTCTCATACGTTTAAAATTGGATTTAGAGCCAGAGACAAAGATACAAAAGAACCGAATATTTCATTCTGAAACATGAATTTGAAATGCAGATGTTAAAATCTTGAAAATATTTCGCATTGTAACTAACTGTTTTAAAACGCACTTGAAATAAATATCAAAATAATTAAAAAAATGTCATTGTAATTAGAAAACAATCTGTACTTTTGCACTCCTAAATCAAACGTTCTTAGAAAAAGCTGCAACACTACGAAGCCAAACCCTTGATAAAACAAGGCTTTTCAACTTGTGAATATTTTTTTTGAAAAGATTTTAAAAAAAACTTGCACAATAAAAAAAAGGTCGTAATTTTGCAGTCCGAATTTAAAAACAAAGTAACCTCAAGTTAGAGGGGAAGATAAAGTTCTTTGAAAGATTGAAGTAAGCTAGTAGCAAATATCCCAAAGGTTTTTTTTATTTCTTTTGGTTATAACACATCTTGAAAGAATCAAATTTTCATTTTTACTATGGAGAGTTTGATCCTGGCTCAGGATTAACGCTAGCGGCAGGCCTAATACATGCAAGTTGAACGGTAACATGTCCAGCAATGGATGATGACGAGTAGCGCACGGGTGCGTAACACGTATGCAACCTACCTTTGACTGGGGAATAGCCCCGAGAAATCGGGATTAATGCCCCATAAAATTACGGAAAGGCATCTTTTTGTAATTAAAGCTCCGGCGGTCTTAGATGGGCATGCGCGACATTAGCTAGTTGGTGAGGTAACGGCTCACCAAGGCTACGATGTCTAGGGGTTCTGAGAGGATTCACCCCCACACTGGTACTGAGACACGGACCAGACTCCTACGGGAGGCAGCAGTAAGGAATATTGGTCAATGGGCGCAAGCCTGAACCAGCCATGCCGCGTGCAGGAAGACGGCCCTATGGGTTGTAAACTGCTTTTGTACGGGAAAAAACCTCCGGTCGTGTACCGGAGCTGATGGTACCGTAAGAATAAGCATCGGCTAACTCCGTGCCAGCAGCCGCGGTAATACGGAGGATGCAAGCGTTATCCGGATTCATTGGGTTTAAAGGGTGCGCAGGCGGAACGATAAGTCAGTGGTGAAATCCTGCAGCTTAACTGCAGAACTGCCATTGATACTGCCGTTCTTGAGTATAGTTGAAGTGGGCGGAATGTGTCATGTAGCGGTGAAATGCTTAGATATGACACAGAACACCGATCGCGAAGGCAGCTCGCTAAGCTATAACTGACGCTCATGCACGAAAGCGTGGGGATCAAACAGGATTAGATACCCTGGTAGTCCACGCCGTAAACGATGATTACTCGATGTTGGCGATATACAGTCAGCGTCTAAGCGAAAGCATTAAGTAATCCACCTGGGGAGTACGTTCGCAAGGATGAAACTCAAAGGAATTGACGGGGGCCCGCACAAGCGGAGGAGCATGTGGTTTAATTCGATGATACGCGAGGAACCTTACCTGGGC
>Ga0118677_10000216_pt1 | contig 120952 bp, 107 predicted proteins | sample AliMusrvi5mmetaG_FD_86154 | JGI IMG/M metagenome (GOLD analysis project Ga0118677, IMG submission 86154)
ATGTACATGGTACTTTTGGGACTTTCTTCAAATACAAATCTGGTGCCGCTTGCCGGAATCGAACTGGCGACCTTTTCATTACGAATGAACTGCTCTACCAACTGAGCTAAAGCGGCGGTGTGAAACTTGCTTAAAGTTTATATATTTTTACTTATTCTAACGGAAACGATCGAGCAATTTTTTACTGGCTTTATCTAACTGAGTGGAATCCTTAATTAAGAATTGCAGACCATTAGAATCGGCAATTAAGAGGGTATTGCCAAAGATGCGCCGGATGTCCTCTTCCCCCTTTAGGCGAATACGGGTTGAACCTCGGTCGGTCTCGATATCCCAAATACTAGGGGTTGCGAACGTAGACACCTTAGTAATTTTTTGAATCACTGGCATGAATTCACGAGAGGCCATTTCTTCTTCGAGCAATGCTAGTTCGGCCTCGGGTATAGCGCCCATATCAGCAAACCAGCAAAGCTCTTTACCTGACTGATCCATTAAAGAAATGCCATTACCAGGCGCAGTTATTGGAAACGCCCTAACTGGGTAAATGCCAATGTGCCGACTTCCTTTCGCATCAATTAATACCAAGCGCCCCAATGCATCTCGCTCTAATTGATGTGGCTTTTGATAAGACTTCACTTGATCTTCATTGAAGTTACTCATACGCCTTCTCCCGTTACTTTGGCGGCCACCTGCAGGTGATCTTCTTCTTGCTCATCCATGCTCTCACCTATGGCGCCACCCTCAACCAGTTCGGCAGCGTGGCGAAGCTGAGCTTGATAGAGCGTGTAATAAGCACCCTGTACCGTCATCAATTCATCGTGCGAACCAATCTCCACAATCTCACCTTTATCAAGCACTACCAAGCGATCTGCTTTTCTTAAGGTAGAGAGTCGATGTGCAATAGCGATAGTCGTTCGACCTTTAACCAAGTTATCCAAAGCACGCTGAATCTCCTTCTCAGTCGTAGTGTCTACTGAAGAAGTGGCTTCGTCCAGAATCAAAATGCTTGGGTTAATAAGTAGCGCTCTAGCAATAGAGATTCGTTGACGCTCACCACCCGATAAAGATTGGCCTCGCTCACCTACTAAAGAGTCATAACCCAGTGGTAAACGCAAAATAAATTCATGGGCGTGGGCGGCGCGAGCTGCTTCAATAATTTCATCACGAGTAGCGTCAGGTTTTCCGTAGGAAATATTCTCAGCAATCGTGCCAAAAAACAAAAAAGGTTCCTGCAAAACTAAACCGATGCGCTTTCGGTAATCCCCAATGCCAATGCTCCGAATATCACGACCATCTAAAGCAATGGAGCCAGAGCTAACGTCATAAAATCGGCAAATTAAGTTCACTAAGGTGCTCTTTCCCGAGCCACTATGCCCCACTAAACCAATCATTTCTCCAGGGGCGATATCCAAATCAATTCCTTTAGATACAGCGCGGTTACCGTAACGGAAACCCACCCCATTTAAAGAGATGCGACCCTTTACCTCCCCCAAAGGAAGTGGGTTAATGGGCTCAGGAACACTGGAAACGTGATCCAGAATATCAAAGATACGTTTGGCGCCTGCTGCTGCTTTTTGGGTATGCGAAACAATCCGACTCATCGAATCCAGGCGAATATAAAAACGGCCGATGTAAGCCAAGAAGGCGATAAGTACACCTACGGTGATATGGCGATGTGCAACTTGCCAAATGCCAAAGCCCCAAACAACCAAAAGGCCTGTTTCGGTTAGTAAGGTCACCGTTGGGGAAAATAACCCCCAGATACGATTTACCCGATCGTTAATTTGTAAATTATGTTTATTTGAATCCACAAATCGTTTAAGTTCGCGCTCTTCTTGGGCAAAGGCTTTAACTACTCGTATACCAGGTATGGTATCGGCCAAAATGTTGGTTACTTCAGACCAGATGCGATCAATCTTTTCAAAACCAAAACGCAGTTTGTCGCGCACTACATGAATCATCCACACAATAAACGGCAATGGTGCTAGCGTTACTAAAGCAAGCAATGGATCGATCGATGCCAAAATAATGGCAGTCATTAGAATCATCAAGACATCAGTGGCAAAGTCCAATGCATACAGCGATAAAAATACGCAAATCCGATCAGTCTCCGCACCAATTCGGGCAATGAGATCACCAGTTCGTTTGCCGCCAAAGTATTCCAAGGAAAGCTTAAGGAGATGCTCAAACGTGGTGTTGCGTAGGTCAGCGCCAATTCGTTCACTCACCAATGCCAGCAAATAAGTCTTCCACCAACCCAAACCCCAAGCCACAATTGAAGCAGCAAATAAAGCCAGCAAATAGGTGCTGGCTAGTTGAAAATCAATTGGATTGCCACGTTCATAAGGAATTAACACATGATCCATCAAAGGCATCGTGAGATAAGGTGGAATTAAGGTAGCGCCAGTGGACAGCAAGGTCAGAACAAATCCCAGTAAAAGCTCTTTCTTGTAAGGTCGAGCAAAGCGCCATAACTTAAATAAGGTCCAAGTTGAGGGAGGCTGGTCATTCTCTGGATCGCAAGTAGGGCACACATCTGAATTGGCTGGTTTTGGACTCAGACATACCGGGCAGACCTGCTTATCGTATTGGGTAACAGTATCGAGTGCCATAATGGACTGATCGCCGCGGGCCAATTGCTTAAAGGCATTCTGCAAGCGTAAAACCTGAGGATTTATGCCCAAGGTGAAATACCAAATTCGCATCAAACTTGCTGAAGTCTCTAGCTTGAGATGCCCCACACCTGCATGATCACCATGCAAAAGATGGGCCTCAAGACTCATAGGCCAAATTTCTACACGCTCACCATCAGTCCAAAATAAGCCCTCAGGAGTCAGGCAAAGCAGGCTTTTTTCAAAACGCATTACTCCATCTAAATCTAACTCAGCCCATGCCAGTATGGCATCTAGGCCTTTAATAGGCGGCTGGAATGCCTCTACTATGCCAAACCAATTGCTTGGGATTGCAGGAGTGGAATGGGAAATTTCTGGCTTCATTGACTCTAAAAGTATAGTGGAGCTAGGCTATTTTAGATTTACTATCTATGTCAACTTAGGTGTACTCAAAACCGTTAAATTAGCGAAGTAGGCTTTTTTACGCATTTTTGCTAATTTTGTGGATTTCCAATAATTACTAGAAACAGAGAGACAGTCTGAGACGTCCCCGCCCATAGTGGCGCTGATTATCGCCATTCCACACATGCCCCAATTACTAGATAAAACCATTGAGATCTTGAGTGTCAAGCATCTACGCGGCCCCAATATGTGGACTTACCACCCAGTCCTTGAGGTTTGGATTGATATTGGTGACTTGGAAGACTATCCTTCCAACCTGATTCCTGGATTTTATGATCGCCTTGTCAAGGCTCTCCCCAGCCTGCAAGAGCATCGTTGTAGCTATGGCGAAGCTGGTGGCTTTCTTAAGCGCGTCGAAGAAGGTACCTGGCCTGCCCATATCCTGGAGCACTTAACTTTAGAACTACAAAATTTAGCTGGTATTCCCGGTGGTTTTGGTAAAGCTCGTGATGGCGACCGACGCAGTGTTTACAAAGTGATGGTGAGCGCTATTAATGAAGAGGTAACTCTGACTGCCCTCAAGTACGCTAAAGATCTTTACCTTGCGCTTGCTCAAGATACTCAAAATTCTGCTACCGAAGTCGACACTATCATTGAAAATCTGCGCGAGCTTGCAGACGACCTCTTGCTAGGACCAAGCACGGCCTGCATCGTCAATGCCGCTGAAGAACGCGGCATACCATCTATTCGTTTATCGGAAGGTAATTTAGTCCAACTGGGTTATGGCGCGAATCAACGTCGCATTTGGACAGCAGAGACGGATCAGACTAGCGCGATTGCTGAGACGATCTCACGCGATAAGGATCTCACAAAGAGTTTATTAGCTAGTGCTGGGGTACCTACTCCTAAAGGCAGAACAGTCACCAGCGCTGATGATGCTTGGGAGGCCGCTCAAGACATTGGCCTACCAGTCGTAGTCAAGCCAATCGATGGCAATCATGGTCGCGGTGTTTTTATCAATCTGCATACCCAGACAGAAATTGAAGCAGCCTATGCTGTTGCCATTAATGAAGGTAGCGAAGTATTGGTAGAGCGTCATATTATTGGGGATGAGCATCGCCTATTGGTTGTTGGCAATAAAGTAGTTGCTGCTGCAAAAGGAGAAACGGTTTGGATTACTGGTGATGGGCAGCATACTGTGCTTGATCTCATACGAATTCAAATTAATTCCGATCCCCGTCGTGGTACAGCCGAAGAACACCCACTCAACCCTGTGCGCATTGACTCCGCAGTGGAACTGGAATTAGCACGTCAAAAACTGGCAGGCGAAAGCATCCCTCTTGTCGATCAAAAAGTACTCATTCAAAGCAATGGAAATGTCGCCTTTGATGTTACTGATTTAGTACATCCTGAAGTGGCCAGCCAAGTAGCATTAGCGGCCCGTGTTGTTGGCTTAGAGATTGCAGGCGTCGACTTGGTTGCACAAGATATTAGCAAACCCCTCGAATCGCAAAATGCAGCAATTGTTGAAGTAAATGCTGGCCCTGGTTTATTAATGCATTTAAAACCTGCCAGTGGCAAGCCTCAGCCCGTAGGCAAAGAAATTGCTAACCACCTTTTCCCGCCCGGTGTTGAGTACCGCATTCCTGTAGTGGGTGTTGCAGGTGCTCGCGGTAAAACACCTGTAGCAGAAATGATTGCGCATTTTTTGCGCCTGACCAATCTTTATGTTGGCCTTTCATGTAGTAAGGGCTTATTTTTTGGCCACCGCGCTATTCAGAAAAGCAATGCAGCCAATTGGGAAAATGCCCGTCGTACATTACTGAATCGCGCAGTTCAAGCCGCTGTTATTGAAAATAATAATTTATCAATGCTCATTGAAGGCTTGGCTTACGATCGCTGCCAAGTAGGAGTTGTATTGAATGTCGATTCCAGCGCAAACTTTCCTCAATATGCTATTTTTGATGAAGAACAGATATTTAGCGTGGTGAGGACACAGGTTGACGTAGTACTGCCTCAAGGGGTTGCCGTACTTAATGCGGATGATCCAATGGTGGCACAAATGGCCGAACTTTGTGATGGTGAGGTTATTTACTTCACACAAGACTCTTCATCTGAGGTTGTCCAAACCCATCTCAAAAATCGTGGTCGCGTAGTCTTAGTTGGCAAGCAACAAATTACACTAAAACTGGGCAATCAAGATCAAAAAAGTATTCCCGTGCCACGTCACTCAGAATCAGATTCAAGCACCCCATGGAAATCCATGAACTTAGGTGCAGCTATTGGGGCCGCTTGGGCTCTAGACATTCCATTCAACGTTATTGAAGCTGGCGCAGAAACTTTTGTTTCTGATTCCAGCGTTCCAGCAGGGGCTTAATTGGAAATCACCCGAATTCGTATGCTGCGCGGCCCTAATTTATGGAGCCGCCACACTGCCTTAGAAGCGATTGTTTCTTGCGAAGATAATGAACGCTCTATTGATTCCATTCCGCAATTTGAGACCAAGATTCGTGAACGCTTTCCTCAGCTGGGAAGCATGCGTCGTGGTGGTCATAATGAAGTACTCTCTTTAGCCCATGCTTTAGAGCACGCAGCGCTTGGTCTTCAGTCTCAAGCAGGTTGCCCCGTCACCTTTAGTCGCACAGTGCAAACCGTTGAGCCTGGCGTTTATCAGGTCGTGGCGGAATACTCTGAGGAAGTTGTTGGGCGCATGGCGTTTGATTTTGCCTTTGCGCTGATTCAGGCAACCTTAAATGATGCTCCATTCGACCTGGCTGCCGCCCTCTCCGAATTAGAAGCCCTGTATGAGGATGTTCGTTTGGGTCCCAGCACCAGCTCGATTGTCGATGCAGCAGTTCAGCGCAATATCCCTTTTCGCCGCATGACTGAGGGTAGCATGGTGCAGTTTGGCTGGGGTAGCAAACAAAAGCGCATTCAAGCTGCCGAGACTAGCAATACCAGCGCCATTGCCGAAGCGATTGCACAGGATAAAGAACTCACTAAGAATTTGTTGTCAGCTGCAGGGGTTTCAGTTCCGATTGGTGAAGTGGTCACCACTGCTGATGATGCCTGGCGTGCCACTCAAAAAATTGGCGGTCCAATTGTTCTTAAACCCAAAGATGGAAACCAGGGTAAGGGTGTCGTAGCCAATATTCAAACTGAAGCGGAGGTGCGCGCTGGCTTTATCGTTACCCAAGCATTTGGTCGTGAAACTATTGTGGAACGCTATCTGCCCGGCGCTGATTACCGCCTGCTTGTTGTTGGCAACCGCCTTTCAGCAGCGGCTCGTCGTGAACCTGCTCAAGTAGTAGGCGATGGCACACATACGATTGCCCAGTTAGTAGAGCTCGAAAACAAGAATCCATTACGTGGCGATGGACATGCTACCGCCTTAACCAAAATTCGCTTTGACGACATTGCGTTAGCCCATTTAGCAAGCTCCCAACTCTCCCCGCAATACATTCCTAAAACAGGTGAACGCGTACTATTGCGCAATAACGCCAACCTAAGTACCGGTGGAACTGCCACCGATGTTACTGATGATGTGCATCCTGATGTCGCAGCGAGTGCCGTTGCCGCAGCGCAAATGATTGGCTTAGATATTGCTGGCGTAGATATCCTGTGTGAGGCGATCTATAAACCCCTAGAAAAGCAGGGCGGCGGCATTGTTGAAGTCAACGCCGCACCTGGGTTGCGCATGCATCTAAAACCTTCTTACGGCAAAAGCCGCCCTGTAGGTGAGGACATTATTAACATGATGTACCCACCCGGTGAAGACGGTCGGATTCCAGTGGTTGCTGTTACTGGAACTAACGGTAAAACCACTACTGTGCGATTAATTTCTCACCTCATCAACGAGACCGGTCTGCGCGTGGGAATGACCACTACTGATGGCGTATATATTAATCATCGACTGATAGACTCTGGAGATTGCAGTGGTCCTAAGAGTGCCCGCAATGTCCTAATGCATCCCGATACAGATGCAGCGGTTTTAGAAACCGCTCGCGGTGGTATGTTGCGCGAAGGCTTGGGCTTTGATCGATGTGAAGTCGCCGTTGTTACTAATATTGGTGAAGGCGACCACTTAGGTCTGAACTACATTACTAGCGTTGAGGATTTGGCGATCTTAAAACGCGTCATTGTCCAGAATGTGGCCCCTACTGGAGCAGCAGTACTCAACGCGGCAGATCCAATGGTGGTTAAGATGGGTGATGTGTGCACGGGTCGGGTGATTTTCTTCGCCCAGAACCAGCATCATCCAGTAATTGCCGCACACCGCGCAAAAAATAAAAAAGTAATCTACTTTGATGGTGCTTATATTGTTGCCTCCAAAGGAGCTCGCGTACTGTATCGCTTCCCTGTGAGTGAAATTCCACTCACCCAGAATGGGGTTCTTGGCTTTCAGATTGAAAATGTGATGGCCTCTATTGGTGCCGCTTGGGCGCTAGGCCTTGATGCAGAAAAAATTGCGCGCGGGCTGCATTCTTTTGAGAGCTCTGCCAATGCGGTGCCGGGCCGATTTAATCGCTTCGAATATAAAGGCGCTACCGTCATTGCAGATTACGGGCATAACCCCGATGCCATGCGTGCTCTTGCTAGCGCCATAGAAGCTATGAAGCCCAAGAAGAGTCATGTGGTGATTAGCGGTGCGGGCGATCGCCGTGATGAAGATATCCGAGATCTCACACGTATCTTAGGAAATACTTTTGATAATGTGATTTTGTATCAAGATCAATGTCAACGAGGTCGCGAAGATGGTGAGGTCTTAAAACTTCTGCAAGAAGGTTTGGTTGGTGCCACCAAGGCCCATCAAGTAAAAGAGATCACTGGTGAATTTCTTGCAATTGATACCGCCTTGAATGATTTAGCCCCTGGGGATATTTGCCTAATCCTGATTGACCAAGTGGAAGAATCGCTTGCCTACCTAAAGGAAAAGGTGCAGACTCAATTGGGAGCTTGAAACACATCCCTGATCGCAAAATACCCAATCATTGATTGGGTATTTTTGTTTCAAAGACAAGTGTTTTAGTTCCATAGCCCGCTAAGCCTCTGAATGATAGCGCTGCAAGCGCTCTATCTCTTCTCTAGAACCTAGCATCACAGAGACACGCTCATGTAAATCCGTAGGGATCAAATCCATGATTAGCTGGTCCCCATTAGTAGAAACACCACCGGCCTGCTCCACCAAGAAGCTCATGGGGTTGGCTTCATACATTAAGCGCAACTTGCCAGGTTTGTGGGGCTCACGTTGATCCCAGGGGTACATAAAGATACCGCCACGAGTCAATACGCGATGGACATCTGCCACCATTGAAGCAATCCAGCGCATATTAAAATCTTTATCCCGCTTACCGCTCACACCAGCAAGGCACTCGTCCACATAGCGACGAACCGGCTCAGCCCAATGGCGCATATTTGACATATTAATAGCAAACTCTTTTGAGGAATGAGCAATCTCAACAGCATGCTTAACTAATACGAATTCACCACTTACCTTATTGAGAGTAAACATTGCAACACCGTCACCCAAGGTCAATGCCATGGTTGTCTGAGGGCCGTAGACCACATAACCAGCGGCCACTTGATGGCGTCCCGTTAGTAAAAAGTCTGAAGTTTGTAATGGAGTGGGTGGATCCTGCTTTTTCAGTACAGAAAAAATCGTGCCAATCGAGACATTGACGTCAATGTTAGAAGAGCCATCAAGGGGGTCGAACAAGAGCAAGTAATCGCCAGTACCCTGAACCGCCATAGGTAATTCCATCTCCTCAGAAGCCAAACCAGCGAGGGACCTACACTCCTGCACTCCTTCAATTAATAAATTATTAGCAATGACATCGAGTTTTTGCTGAACTTCACCCTGCACGTTGCCCGTACCAGCAGAACCCAACAACCCAATTAAGGCGCCCTGTGCCACTTCATGACTCAAGGTAGCGCAAGTATTGGCAACCGCCAAAAGTAGCTCTTGCAAGCCACTAGGGATGCTTGCGCCCTTTACTGTGGCAGTTTCTAAATATTGTTTGAAATTGGTGTTGAAGTTACTTTGGGTGGTCAAAAGGGGTTTCTCCGTAATGGGTATGTTGCTCTATAAGGTCTATTTTGCCTTGTTCTGAAAAAGATTAATTTCCCAAGGCCTTAGTTACCACCTCTTTCACATCTGCCGAAAGCGTCTGACAGCTTGCTACTTGCTGTAATGCAGCATGCATCTGGCTTTGGTGGGGCTGCGCAAAATTGCGCCAGCGATCCAAAGCCCTGGCTAAACGAGCAGCAACTTGCGGGTTTACTGGATCTAGCGCGAGGACAGAATCAACCCAGAATGCATAACCACTGCCATCGGGCTGATGAAAGCTAGCGGGATTATTCATACAAAATGCATGAATGACGCTACGAACTCGGTTTGGGTTATTCATCTTAAATGCGTCATGCCCAAGTAATCGCTTTGCATTTTCTAAGGTAGATATAGCACCTTTAACAGGTGGACGACTAGATTGCAAAGCAAACCATTTATCAATCACCAAAGCATCATCAGCAAAGCGGGTATAGAAATCTTCCAAACAAACGCCTGCTGAAACTGATCCATGAATCACCAATCCCGCCAAAGCGGCATAACGGTCAGTCATATTGTCAGCGGTTTGGTATTGATTTACTGCCATTGGCGACCAAATCAGAGGGTCTGCTTCAAGCAACATACTAAGCGCTAGATTTTTAAGAGCACGTTTACCGGCACTAAGAGCATCTGCATTAAAGGGTTCAGCAGTTTGCATTTGTTGATACAGGGCCGCCCACTCTAACCTGAGTTCACTGGCGATAGCATGGCGAAATGCACTACGTTCACTATAAATTTGTTGTGGATCTACGCTAGTGCACTGCTCATATAAATAAGTCTCCGCTGGGAGCGTTAATGCCAACTCTTTAAATGCGGGATCTAAATGTTGGTCTATTAAAATCTGACGGTAAGCATTGATCAGAGCTTTATCAGGCAAGCGATTTTTTAGAATCATTTGCATGGCTAACTTTTGACCAGCCTCCCAACGATTAAAAGCATCGTCATCATCTGAAAATAAGGCTATTAAATCTGCTTCTCTCTGCACAAAATCTAAATTGATAGGCGCTGAGAATCCCCGATTAAGTGACAGCACAGGCCGCTCGGAAACGCTATCGAACGTCCACGATTGCTTTTCTTCTGTTAGCTCAAGTAAATGTTCTGGCTGGTCTCCAGCGCTGGTCAGTAAACGCATCTTCAGCGGAATATGAAATGCCTTCTTATCCAACTGTCCAGCACTTGCAGTGCAGCTTTGAGTTAATGTGAGTTGAAACTGCTTTCTGTCCGCGTCGTAGTGCTCTTGCACTTGCACTTGAGGTGTGCCAGCTTGACTATACCAATTCCCGAATTGCGTAAGATCGCGCTCATTGGCATCAGCCATTGCAGCCAAGAAATCATCGCAGGTAACTGCTTGACCATCATGACGCTTAAAGTACAGGTCCATTCCTTTGCGAAAGCCATCTATGCCTAATAGGGTTTGGTACATACGTACCACCTCAGCACCCTTTTCATAGACGGTGACGGTATAAAAGTTGTTGATCTCCTGGTACTCATCTGGGCGGATGGGATGCGCCATAGGACCGGCATCTTCTGGAAATTGCAACTGGCGCAATAGGCGCACATCCTCAATGCGTTTTACAGCCCTACCTGATTCGCTACCCATTTGATCAGCTGAGAATTCTTGATCACGAAAAACGGTTAAACCTTCTTTTAATGAAAGTTGAAACCAATCACGACAAGTGACGCGGTTACCAGTCCAGTTATGGAAATACTCATGCGCAACTACGCTTTCAATGTTGGCAAAGTCAGCATCAGTTGCCGTCTCTGGCTGAGCCAGTACATATTTAGTATTAAAGACATTAAGGCCTTTATTTTCCATCGCCCCCATATTAAAGTCACCCACCGCAACAATCATGAATCGATCGAGATCCAATTCAAGGCCATAGCGCCTTTCATCCCAATGAATTGAAGCAATTAAGGAGTCCATCGCATGACGAGTTTTCTTAAGATCGTGCGGCTCGACCCAAATTTGCAACAACTTTTTTGCGCCACTGCTGGTAGTAATTGTTTCTTCAATACATTCCAATTTTCCAGCAACTAATGCAAACAAATAGGATGGCTTTGGAAAGGGGTCTTCCCAGGTAGCCAAGTGCCAACCATTAGGCAATTTTTCAGTGCAAACTAAATTTCCATTTGATAGTAGGATGGGGCACTCCTCCTCCCGCGCCCGCAAGGTGACGCGATAGCGCGCCATCACATCAGGTCTATCTAAGAAGTAAGTAATCTTTCGAAACCCTTCTGCTTCACACTGGGTAAAGTAGTTCTTATGTGAAACATATAGCCCCATGAGAGAGGTATTTTTATTAGGCGTGCACACGCAAATAATTTCAACAATAAAGGGAGCTTGACCACCATCAGGAATTAAGTGGATCGTCAGTAACTCTGGAGTTAACTCAAATTGACGATGTGCCTGCCCATTAACTCGCAGACTCACAAATTCCAATTCATGACCTTGCAAAATTAGCGGTGCGCCAGCCTGATGGCTATTACCAGGCAACACCTCCAAACGACTTTTGACTATCGTTCTAGCGGGGTCTAAAGCAATGTCAAGCTCAACCTGACCAAAGGTATAAATCGGAGCGCGGTATTCAAGCCTGCGAAAGCTTTGTGGGAGATCGGTTTTCATGTACTGATTTTAAGTCCCCCGAGCTCCTTGCGCTTGAAGAGGTTAAGTGCTTTGGACTCAACCCCAAATTAAGGTGGCAATCCCAATGGAAATAAAAGTTGCAGCTGCAACGGCATGCACCCATTTAATCGGCATGCGTCTAGTAAATTTCTGCCCAACCCAAACCGCTGGCACATTAGCCAACATCATCCCCAAAGTAGTGCCAATTGTGACTGATACAACATCGGCATAGCGCGCGCCCAAGGCAATGGTGGCAATTTGAGTCTTATCCCCCATCTCAGCTAGGAAGAACATACCCACCGTCAGCAGGAACACCCGAGAGGCGCGATCAGCTACCTTAGAGTCAGCCCCATCCTCGATATGATCTGGCACCAAGAGCCACAATCCGATACCCAAAAAACTGACGCTTAAGACCCATTTGAGAATCTCGGCACTCATCAAAGTTGTCAGCCACTGACCCAAAAAGGCAGCGCAAGCATGATTTGCGATTGTGGCAATAAATATGCCGGCAATAATAGCCACGGCTTGCTTGGGATAGCGAGCAGCCAGCATTAAGGAGAGCAACTGGGTCTTGTCACCCATTTCTGCGAGGGCGACTACCCCAGCAGAGAGCGTTAAAGCGGAAAGGTCCATAAATTCAGTTAGTTAGGTTTTTATTATTAATAATGTTAATCAATGCAATTTTGCTATCTGACCCCTACGCCATACACTATGCCCGTAATGACGGGAATTAATATTATTAAGATAATGAAGGGCAGACATGACAACGCCTGAGGGTAGTTTAGAGACTTCGCTTTGCAACTCTCTAGATTTGCAAAATCAAAAATAGTCTATCCACTAACCATGTTTACTAAAGCTTACGGCATTTGATTCCGTTTTTAATCAAAAGAACTATTAGGAATACAGCGCCATGGGGAAAATTACCAGTGAAAGCCTCTTAAGTCTTGAGACTTATAACAAGGAGCGGCCTGCTTTTCGCGAAAAAGCTACTGCTGAGCATCGCTTGCGCACCGTTCATCTAGGCGATCATCTCACCATGATCTTTGAGAGTGAGTTTTTAATGCGCTACCAAATTCAAGAAATGTTACGGGTGGAGAGAGTCTTCACGGAAGAATCCATTCAAAATGAATTAAATGCCTATAACCCTTTAGTTCCTGATGGCTCTAATTTCAAAGCGACGATGATGTTGGAATATCCCAACGAAGCTGATCGTAAGCTAGCATTAGTCAAGTTAGCAGGAATTGAGCGCCAGATATTTATCGAAGTAGAAGGACAGCCACGGCTATATGCGCTCGCAGATGAGGATCTCGAATGCTCCGCACAAGAAAAAATCTCAGCAGTACATTTTATGTGTTTTGATTTATCGGAAGGTATGAAAAAAGCTTTAAAGGCTGGCGCTCAGATGATGGTAGGCTGTGATCACAAGGAATATCCCATGCAGGTCAAAAGTCTCGCTCCAGAGACATTAGCCTCTCTGGTGTCTGATTTAAGTTAAGCGCGAAAATCGCTTTTATTTGAGTGTGGCGATGAGATTTAAAATCTCTGCAGCGGCCGCTAAACCACAAGCAGCAGTCACCATTACCGTAGAGCCATACCCAGAGCAAGCAAGCCCGCCACTAGCGGTACCAGCACGAGGCTCATGTGAATAAATTGCCCGCACACCCATGCGTTTTTTCAGATCCCTTGAAAAACCATGATCGGTGCGCAGACCTACACGCACCTTCGCAAGAAGAGCGTCTTGTTCAGTTCTAGAGAGATCATCGCAACGGACTGAAGTGGGGTCAGACTTACCACCAGCAGCTCCACACATTACCAAAGCACGATTATTTTTGACAGCCCAAGCCGCTAAAGCAACCTTGGTTTGGACTGAATCTGTCGCATCCAATACCAAAGCAGCCACAGGAATAATTTCGTCTAAGTTGTCTGGCTCTAAAAACGCATCCCAAGAAGTGAGCTCAATATCTGGATTAATAAGACGCATTCGCTCGCTCATGGCCTGCACCTTGGCTTTGCCGTACTCACCTTCCAAGGCATGCAATTGACGATTGGTATTGCTCTTGGCAATATGATCAAAGTCCACTAAAACTAGGTGCCCAATACCTGTACGCGCAAGCGCTTCGGCCGCCCAAGAACCAACACCGCCTAAGCCAGCCACTACCACTATCGCATTTTGAAAACGTTTATGCAGCTCTGGTCCATAGAGCCTTTCTACGCCCCCAAAACGACGATCTTGCACGCCGTCTTCTGGGCTAATTTCTATTTTATCTTCTGCCATAACTTCTCTTTATACTGAACAAATGGACTCCATCGCACAACTTCGTAAAAACTACACCTTTGGCCAGCTAACGGAAACTGAAGTTCCTAGCGATCCGCTAGCCTTATTTCAGGTTTGGTTTGATCAAGCCATTCAAGCTGAATGTCCCGAACCCAATTCAATGACTTTAGCCACAGCAGATGTAGCAGGCAATCCATCAGCTCGTATTGTCTTACTAAAAGGCGCGGATCAAAATGGATTTACCTTTTTTACAAACTATGGAAGTCAAAAAGGGAGGGAATTGGCGATCAGGCCCCAAGCCGCCCTACTCTTTCACTGGCATGAGTTGGAGCGTCAGGTCCGCATTAAAGGCTTAGTGGAGCGTGTCTCAGCCTCCGAAAGTGATGAATATTTTCATTCTCGCCCTGCTGCCTCCCGAATTGGAGCGTGGGCTTCACCTCAAAGCGCAGAAATTCCCGATCGAGAATTTTTGGAACAGTCTGAGGAAAAATTTAAAAGCGAATTTGGAGAAACTCCTCCACGCCCAGAGCATTGGGGTGGATATCGCCTACATCCAACAGAAATCGAATTTTGGCAAGGTCGCCCATCGCGTCTGCATGACCGCATCCACTATCAACTGGAAAACAGTGCCTGGCGTATTGCTCGCCTAGCGCCCTGAGCTTACTTAAGCAAAATCTGCTGCAATCAGTGATTTAAATTTCGCCCTAAATTTAGCTAACTTAGGCGCTACTACCGCCATGCAATAGCCTTGACCCGGATGTTGGCGGAAATAATCCTGGTGGTAGTCTTCTGCGGGGTAAATCGGGGGCGCCGATTCAATCTGCGTCACAATCGGGCCCGAGTAAATTCCCGACTTCTCTAACTCCTCAACTACCTCATGCGCTTCACCAGCTTGTATCTCACCATGTGTAAATATTACTGAACGGTATTGCGTACCACGATCATTGCCTTGATAGTTCAAGGTTGTGGGGTCATGAATTACAAAAAATATTTCCAATAAATCGCGATAAGAGACGATCTTGGGATCAAAATACACATCCACAATTTCAGCATGCCCACTGACTCCAGTACATACAGATTCATAGCTCGGATTAGGTCTTGCCCCGCCACCATAGCCAGACACCACCGCTTTAACACCCTGAATTTGCTGGTACACAGCCTCTAAACACCAAAAACATCCCCCGCCAAGGGTGGCGCGCTCCAAAGAAGCCTCATTTTTATGGTCAATTTTGTTCATGGCTTTATCCTAATGCCTTATTCAATCCCTTGCTTGTCACCTTTACGTCCAATACCCATGAATCGTTTTACGCTCCAATTAGATGAAATTAAGGCAGCTTATGCCGCAGAACCCAACCCTAGTCTAGAGCTTCGTCTCGAGCGAATAGGGCGTATTGAGCAGATGATTTCTGCTAATGAAGAAAAGATTTGCAAGGTATTGATAGCGGATTTTGGGGTACGCCATCCTATTGAAAGCCGGCTGGCTGAATTTCAAATGGTGTACCAGGCCTGTAAATACACTCGCAAGTATCTTAAGGAATGGATGAAGCCCACGCTAGTTGAAACTCCATTTTTTATGGGCGCTTCCCATGCTTGGACTCAAACTCAATCCATTGGTGTGGTGGGTATCATGAGCCCTTGGAACTACCCCATCCAACTCGCCCTTGCACCAGCGATCGCGGCCCTTGCTGCTGGAAACCGTGTTTGGCTTAAACCCTCCGAAAGAAGCTCGCGTACTTCAGGATTTTTAGCGGCACTCATTCAAGAATACTTTCACCCCAGTGAATTTTGCGTCACTACTGGCGGCGTAGAAGTAGCGCAATCTTTTGCAGAGCTGCCTTTTGACCACCTCTTTTTTACCGGCTCGGAAAGCGTTGGGAAAAAAGTAATGCGCTCTGCCGCAGATCATTTAACTCCAATAACCCTTGAGCTTGGCGGAAAGTCCCCTGCGATTGTTGATTTATCTGCCAATCTCAAAGATGTGGCGGACAGCATTATTTACGGCAAGCTACTCAATAGTGGACAAACCTGCATTGCCCCAGACTATGTTTTGGTTCAGCATAGCAATCGCGATGCTCTAGTCAAGGAACTCCAGCTAGCAGCTCATACCCAATTTAATAGTCCCGAAGAATTGACGGGGCCTATTGATGAAGAGCAATTTATACGCTGGCATCATTTGGTAAGAGATGCTGTCAATCGTGGTGCCCAGGTCATTCCCCTGTTAAATACTGGCAACAGCCAATCCAGCAGCTTTACACCCGTTGCCTTAGTCGACGTCCCTGAAGACGCACTCATCATGCAGGAAGAAATCTTCGGCCCTATTTTGCCTATCATTGCAGTGAGTGATGTCTCTGCCGCCATCCACTTTATCAATAGCAGGCCAAACCCTCTCGCACTGTATTGGTTTGGAAAAAATAAAATAAATATGCAACGCGTTTTAAACGAAACCCATTCTGGCGGCGTTGCCATTAATGACACCCTGCTACAGGTGGCCGTAGAAAGCTTACCTTTTGGCGGGATCGGCGCAAGCGGAATGGGCAATTATCACGGTAAGTCAGGCTATGAAACCTTTAGTCATCGCAAATCTGTTTTAGAGGTGCGCGGCATTTTGGGTTCAAAGATTTTTAGCGGAACTAAGCTTATTCGGCCACCTTATGGCAAAAAGGTAGAACGTCTATTGCGCTGGTTAAGATGAAATATTAAAAAAATAAGCCCTATAACAATATTCTGCCTGCAAAGCCGATAAGTAATAGCCCAACGAATATCCAAAAAAGAGCAGCATAACGCGGTTCTTTTTGGAAGAAATTCAAAAAGAATTTCCCGGCAAAAATGAGACTTGCCAAATATGACATGCTCACCAACTGTAAAACAATAGCTAAATATAAAAATGGATGTACTGGATGAGCGTACCCAGGATCAATGAATTGCGCAAAAAAAGAGATAAAGAAAAAGATTGCTTTAGGGTTGGTCAGGGATAAAGTTAAGGCCGCTAAAGTGGGATGCAGGCCACTGAAGTAATTCGACCTCTCAAGCGCATTAACTGTTGACTCAGATCTGTTGCGGCACCGTAAACCACTCCGAATCAGGTTGTATCCCATCCATGCGAGATACCCTGCGCCCAGCGTTCGAACAAGATTAAAAATCATTGGGGAAGAATTTAGTAGTGTTGCAGCACCCACTGCAACACCAATCATCAAAATGGCATCTCCCATGAAAATTCCGAGGGATGCCCATACACCCGCACGCCACCCTCTTTGAGAGGTAATAGTTAGGATGTAGAGAGAGTTTGGACCTGGAAACAGGATCGTAAAAATTACTCCCAGCAAGTAAGCCGGGAAATCAATTACTCCAAAATTCGAGGGCGCTAAGAGCCAATGCATACCTACATCATAATTAATTTGGGGAAAACCCTTGTATTGCCCCCTTACAAATGTCATAATGGGAGGCTTTTTCAAAGCAATTTGATTCATCGCCCCCCAGCTATATTTCAGCGATTAGTTTAGAAGTCATAAACACAACAACGCTGCCGCTTGTCTGATGGTCGATGCCTTTGACCATCACACTCACAAAAAACAAAGAGTGTACATACGGAGACATTCCTTAAAAGGGATGGGTAATAGCATGACTTTTTCTAAAGAAACTAATCACGAGTCTCAAGACTCAAAGCAGACTGGAAATTCATTTCAGTCTTTTGGCTTAGCTGCCTCACTTCTCAAAAACGTTGCTGAATTGGGTTATACCCAAGCCACCGAAGTTCAAGCTCAGGTTGTACCTGCGGCATTGGCTGGTGGTGATTTATTGGTCAGCAGCCAAACTGGTAGCGGCAAAACCGCCGCCTTTTTATTGCCTTTAATTCATCAACTGATTGAAGATAACCCAAATGGCTCAGCACCCGCACCAGGTCGCGCACAACCTAAGGTCTTGGTACTCTGCCCTACGCGTGAATTAGCACAACAGGTAACCGCTGATGCAGTGAACTTAGTTCGCGGCCTAAGAGGCATCCGAATTGCAACCGTTATGGGTGGCATGCCTTACGGCAAGCAGATCCAAGCGATTAAAGGTGCATCTTTAGTAGTTGCGACACCAGGCCGTTTACTCGACTTGTGCGACAGCAAAGCGATTCACTTGGGTGATGTAAAACAACTCGTTATCGATGAAGCTGATCGCATGCTTGACATGGGATTTGCTGATGACCTCGAGGCAATTGACAAACGCTGTTCTGGTCGTAACCAAACTTTAATGTTCTCTGCAACTTTCGCACCAAAGATTATGTCTTTGGCTAATGAGTTAACTACTAACGCCAAACGAATTGAACTTGCTCATGCAGGTGCAAAGCATGCGAATATCGAACAGAAGCTGCATTGGGCTGATAGCACGTCACACAAACATAAATTGCTTGAGCACATTTTGGCTGATGCTTCCTTGGATCAAGCCGTCGTTTTTGCAAGTACTCAAGTTGAAAGTGAAAAAATTGCTGACACTTTGCGTGCAGCTGGTTACGAAGCGAGCGCCTTACACGGCGCAATGCCTCAAGCTGTTCGGATGCGTCGTCTGGAGTCTCTTCGCAAAGGTCATACCAAGATTTTGGTCGCGACTGATGTGGCCGCTCGCGGCATTGATGTACCCCGTATTAGTCACGTGATTAATTTTGGCTTGCCAATGAAACCAGAAGACTATACGCATCGCATCGGTAGAACTGGACGCGCTGGTCGTAACGGTGTTGCTATCACTCTGGTTGAACATCGTGATCGCGCCAAGATTCGCAATATTGAACGCTTTACACAGCAAGACATCGTTGCTTCAGTTATCGCCGGCCTTGAGCCACAAGCAAAGCCTAGCTTTGGTGGTGGTGGCGGTGGTCGTCCTAGCGGTGGTGGCGGTCGCCCAGGCGGTGGTAGTCGTTCTGGTGGTGGCGGTGGCGGTCGTTATGGCTCAGGCGCACGTTCGGAATCTCGTTCTGGTGGTGGCGGTGGTGGAAACCGCTCAGGCAATCATTATGAATCCCGTTCATCGGATTCACGCCCTGCTTCTACTGGTGACTCACGTCCTGCTTCGGGTGATTCACGTCCAGGTAACCGTTTTGCGGATTCACGTCCTGCACGCTCTGCCGATTCACGTCCTGCACGGTCTGCTGACTCACGTCCTGCACGCTCTTCGGATTCACGTCCATCGGCTGGTCCACGTTTTGCTAAACCAGCAACAGGCGGTCAACGCAAAAACTTCAGCGGTAGTTAAACATGTCTCACCGTGGTCGCCTCCGTTCTGTATGGAATCGAGTCGATTCCGGTGAGCTCCATCAAGCGCCACGTGAGTGGCAATCTTGGCTTAGCGACACTGGGTCTTTAACTCAAAAAATTGAGCGTGCTATTGGTCAGAAACTAGAGGTACTGGTTCTGAGTGATTGCCGCCAAAACCTCAATAGCGACGAAAGTCGCTATTTTCATTTCAAGATCAAACGATGTCGAGTACGTGAGGTATTGCTTTGTGCAAACCAAGTGCCCCTCGTCATGGCCCATAGCATCATCCCAGCAGCAAGCTCTTGTGGTAGTAATTACCCCATACTGCGTTTAGGAAAGCGTCCTTTGGGGGCAGTCTTGTTTGCTAAATCCCATAAGCAGAGTCAACAAAAGGTCATCCGTGAGATAGCTCACTTAAATAAGAGAAATACTCTTTGGAAAAAATGCTCTAAAAGATATAGCGATCTCCCATCTCCAGCTTGGGGTAGACGCACTCTCTATAGCTTGAAGTCTCGTCCACTGCTTGTCACAGAAGTATTCTTACCTAACTTACTGAGCTATCCAACCAAACCTTAGTCGCTTCAATTAAAGCAGCGTCTCCTGGCTCGCAGGTAAAAACCTCACCAAAACCAATGACCTCTGCTGCGTCAGTAATTTTATGATGGGGACAAAGTGCACAAGCTTTATTTAAGGCCTGCGGGAATTGATCCTGAGCTACTTGACCTAAATAACGTACCGCCTCCGATGAAGTCAGCAGCCAAAGCGATTGAGAAAAATCTAACCCATGGATTGCTTTCCACGGCGGACTATCTGGGTCCAAAGGCACTCTGGAATACACTGAAATAGACTCAACAGCGGCTCCTGTAGCTTTTAAAGTATCGGCCAGCCAGTCGCGCCCTCCTTCACCTTTAAAAATAATTACCTTGCGCGAAGACCAATCCCAGTTTAATTTCAGCAGCTCAGACCATAATCCTTCAGAATCCCATTGGTCATTGTGTTGGGGAATGAAGATCGGCGTAGGGGAAGTTTCCATACCAACATAGTGATGGTGCAAAGCCTGCTGGCTACTGCCGCCCATAACCCCTATCGGAATAGGTTTTTCAGAAAGATCTTGCCAAGATCTATTAAGCAAACGCATCACACATTCAATCGCATTGGGACTAACAAAAATAGCTAGGTCTGCATCTTTTAAGGCATTAGGGATGAGCTCGGCAAGACGAGTATCATTTTTAGGGACAATAGTCAGCAAAGGTAAGGAGATAATTTTTGGAAAATTCTCTTGAGGTATCTCGCTACTGCGCAAACTGGAGTTAAGCGCCTCGATCAATTGTTGAGCCTGCCCACTAGGGCGAGTAATCACAATCGTCTTGATGCTCATGAGCGATTCCTTAGATTACTTTGCTTTACAAATTTATTTTGGCAAGCCATTGGGTAATAGGTCGGCTGCACCCTGCGCTATTAAATCTTGCGCCACCAATAGACCTAAGGCCTCAGCTTCTGCCAAAGTCTTTACCGATGATTGCGCATGGGCGAGGCAAATCGCTTTGCCGTCCACGCTAGCAACAAATGACCGAATCTCCATGTGATTCTGATCCCAAGTGGCATATGCCGCTAAAGGGACTTCGCAGGAGCCGCCTAGCTGACGCGAAACCATTCTTTCAGCACTAACCGCAAATAAGGTGGACAAGTCGTTGAGTGGGGCCAGCCATTCCTTGATATTAGGATGCTTGCTCAAAGTTTCTATTCCCAGAGCACCTTGACCAGCGGCAGGGGTATAAGGGTCCAAGGGCAATAAGGCCTTAATACGACTCTCTAAACCCAAACGCTTTAAACCGGCAGCCGCCAAAATAATGGCTTGATATTCACCCTGATCGAGCTTACCCATGCGGGTATCCAAGTTTCCTCTCAGAGGCTGAATCTCCAAATGGGGAAACTTTGCTCTTATTACGGATTCTCGGCGCAAGCTAGAAGTACCCACTACTGCTCCATGAGGTAAGTCCTCCAGCCCCGCGTAATCATTGGATACAAATGCATCCCGTGCATCCTCCCGAGCCATCACACAGGACAAGTCAAAGCCTTCTGGCATCACCATCGGGACATCCTTGAGAGAGTGCACTGCCAGATCCGCCCGCCCATCCTCCAGTGCAGCCTCTAACTCTTTGACAAATAAGCCTTTGCCTCCCACTTTAGACAGGGCTCTATCTAAGATTTGATCGCCCCGGGTGGTCATCCCCAAAATCTGGACATCACAGTCTGGGTAGCACTTTTTGAGGCAATCACGGACATGTTCAGCCTGCCACATGGCAAGCCGACTCTCCCGAGAAGCAATAACTAAGCGCTTGGGAGTGGTAGAAGTGGTAGAAGTGGGGCTAGAAATAGAAGTTGGGGACATAGCATTTAAAATAATAGAGGACCTACACCAATATACTGTGTTTATGAGCTCATCAAAAAATTCCTTAGCCAACAAAGCCCAAGCTTGGTCGGCCCGTTTTACCGAACCCGTTGACGAACTGGTGCAGCGTTACACCGCTTCCATTGGTTTTGATCAACGTTTTGCACTAGTAGATATTGCGGGCTCTTTAGCCCACGCGCAAATGCTGGCTGATAAAAAGATCATTAGCGCTCAGGATTTAGCGGATATTCAAAAGGGAATGACGCAAATCCAGAGTGAAATTGAGGCAGGCCAATTCAACTGGCAACTTGCCCTAGAGGATGTCCACCTCAACATTGAAGCGCGCCTGACTGAATTAGTTGGCGATGCTGGTAAGCGTCTACATACTGGGCGTTCCCGCAACGATCAAGTGGCCACTGATTTACGTCTTTGGTTACGCGAGAGTGTTGACGAAATTGCCATCACCCTTAAAACCTTACGAGTCGCGCTACTAGATTTAGCTGAAAAACATGCTGGCACCATCATGCCTGGTCACACCCACCTGCAAGTTGCCCAGCCGATTACTTTTGGCCATCACCTCATGGCCTATTTTGAAATGTTTAGTCGTGATGCCAGTCGTCTCGCCGACTTACGTGCACGCTTTAACCGCCTACCTTTAGGGGCTGCTGCTTTGGCCGGAACAACTTACCCGATTGATCGCGAGCAAGTAGCGCGTGCTTTAGGGTTTGACGGTATCTGCAATAACTCCTTAGATGCTGTATCAGATCGGGATTTTGCGATTGAGTTTTGTGCCTTTGCATCTATTTTGATGATGCACGTTTCTCGCCTATCCGAAGAACTTGTTCTCTGGCTCAGCCCTCGGTTTGGTTTTATTGATTTGCCAGATCGATTTTGCACAGGTAGCTCAATCATGCCGCAAAAGAAAAACCCCGATGTTCCAGAATTGGCTCGCGGTAAAACTGGACGCGTTTATGGCGACTTAATCTCCTTGCTCACTTTGATGAAGGGTCAGCCTTTGGCCTATAACAAAGATAACCAAGAGGATAAAGAGCCTTTGTTCGATGCGGTCGATACCGTACAAGATACCCTTCGCATTTTCGCCGACATGATTCCTCATATTGATGTGAAGGCCGATGTAATGAAGGCCGCTGCTGAAGAAGGCTTTGCAACAGCAACCGACCTAGCAGATTACCTTGTGAAAAAAGGGTTGGCATTTAGAGACGCACATGAAGCTGTAGCCCACGCGGTTAAAGCCTGTGTTGGCAGGAACTGCATGTTAACCGACCTCAGTCTTGCTGAACTACGCTTTGCTTGTGGCTTGGATAGTCGCCCTGAACTAATGGGTGATGATGTCTTTGCCTTATTGACCGTAGATGGCTCTGTGAATTCACGTCAGCATGCTGGAGGCACAGCGCCAGCGCAAGTTCTGGCAGCTATTCATCGGGGTCGCGCTGAGCTTTAGTGTGCATGGGGTTCTGGGTAAAACTCTCCGCAGGCATTGATCGTCTTAATCAATTGCTAGGCAAGGCGGCCAGCATTATGATTTTGTTGTCTTGCATTGTTTCAGCCGTGAATGCATTGCTGCGCTACAGTTTAGACATGAGTAATAACTGGCCCCTTGAATTACAGTGGTACCTTTTTGCCAGCGCGGTAATGCTCGGCGCCGCTTACACACTTAAATGCAATGAACATGTTCGAGTAGATTTGATTTACTCACAACTCTCTGATCGTGGTCGTATTTGGATAGACCTGTTTGGATTAACCTTGTTTTTGATGCCTGCTTGTATTTTATTTGCTTGGCTTTCTTGGACCACTCTGTTTTATCCATCTTGGCTTGTTTCAGAACACTCCCTCAATGCAGGTGGTATGGCGCGCTATCCAATTAAGTTTATCGTGCCACTTGGATTTTTCATGCTGAGTCTGCAGGGCCTTTCTGAAATCATCAAACGTATTGGCATGCTTAAAGGGAATGGCGCACTACCTGCTGCCGACCTTAAATACGAAAAGCCTACGCAATGATTCCGGTGGAATGGATGCCTCCGCTGATGTTTGGTGGCCTTATCCTCTTTATGTTAATTGGCTTTCCAGTGGCGTTTTCTTTAATGGCTGCTGGCCTCTTTTTTTCTGGCATTGCCATTAGTCAGGGTTTTTTTGATGCGGTGTTTTTACAGGCTATTCCGCAACGTATCTTTGGCAGCGTTCTTGCCAATGATTTATTGCTCGCCATTCCCTTCTTTACCTTTATGGGAGCCATCCTAGAACGCTGTGGTCTCGCGGAGGAAATGCTCGACTCAATGGGCCAACTATTTGGTCGCATTCGGGGTGGCCTGGGTTACTCAGTAATTATTGTGGGATTTGTATTGGGTGCTATTACTGGTACTGTGGCGGCTCAGGTGATCGCCATGGCAATGATCTCCCTGCCAGTAATGATGCGTTACGGCTACAACATGCGCTACGCTACGGGCGTTTTGGCAGCTTCTGGGACGATTACCCAGTTGGTGCCACCCTCTTTAGTCCTCATTGTTCTTGCGGACCAGCTTAAAACCCAAAATGGTAGCGCTGATGTGGGTAGCATGTATCTGGGCGCATGGGGACCCTCTCTTTTACAAATTGGTCTTTTTGCGCTTTACACATTCTTTCTATCGCGCTTTCGCCCAGATTACTTGCCGCCCGCACCAGAAAACGAACTTACCCTGACGGGCTGGGCGCTCTGGAAAAAATGTCTTATGGGTATCATTCCATCGGCAGTGCTCATTTTCCTAGTCCTGGGAACCATCATGACTGGAATAGCCACCCCCACTGAATCGGGTGCCATGGGCGCAATGGGTGCCTTAGTCCTGGCTTGGCTGCGTCGCGCCAGCATCCCTAATTTGAGGGGACTCATACAGCAAGCCTACCAAAACACCATGCGCATTACAGCAATGGTGGTATTTATTTTAATTGGTTCAACCTGCTTCTCGGTTGTTTTTCAGGGCGTGGATGGTGGACAGTGGGTGGAGACACTTTTTTCTCATTTGCCTGGCGGTTGGATTGGGTTTTTAATTGTCGTTAATCTTTTTGTTTTTTTCTTGGCCTTCTTTTTGGATTTCTTTGAGATTGCTTTTATTGTGGTGCCGATGTTGGCACCAGTTGCCGTCAAACTACTCTCCCCAGTATTGCTTGATTCAATGAACGGCAATCCACAGGCCGCTGCTAGCGCTGCCCTCGTTTGGTTTGGGGTAATGTTGTGCGTCAATATGCAAACATCCTTTATGCATCCCCCTTTTGGTTTTGCCCTTTTTTATCTGCGAGGTGTAGCCCCTAAGGAAGTTAAAAGCAGTGATATTTACTGGGGCGCACTACCTTGGGTTGGCTTGCAACTCATTATGGTTGTGGTGGTCATGGCATTTCCTGCACTGGTAACCACTCTGCTGGATAAACCAGCGGTAGTGGTGCAAAGTCAGGAATTTAATTTCACTGGTGTCGAAGAAATAAAACCGGCGACATCTTCAAATAAGATTGTTGATGAAGATGCGCCAGTAGTTTTTCAGCTAGATAAGCAATCTAGATAGTTAAAACCTGAGATCAATAAGTTTTATACGATAAATATTTTCCAGATAACACGACTTGGACACGGTCTCCTTTTGGGTCTGGCTCTCGCTGAATATCCATGGAGAAATCAATTGCGCTCATAATGCCATCACCAAACTCTTCATGAATCAATTCCTTGATAGTGGTGCCATAGACGCTGACAATTTCATACCAGCGATAGATTAATGGGTCAGTGGGTACAGCCGTAGGAAGTGATCCCTTATAAGGAACAATTTGCAACCAGGCCATTTCCTCATCACTTAGATCAAATAAAGTACCCGCAGTCTCAGCCTGAGTTTTAGTAAACGTCATTTGCCCTAAACAGGCAGCAGTAACCCACTCCTTTGATTCCCCAATGGTTTTTGCAATATCACTCCACTTCATTCCTTTTCGCACTTTTGCCTCAATAATTTTTTGAGTAACAACTGAACGGTCCATTTTTATCTCCTTAATTAAATATAAATTTATTGATTAACGGGTGCATCAATGCCCGGTAAAACCACAATTGGCTGATACCCAACTAAACCACCATTGGCACTTCGTGCCTGCAGATCTTTTGAACGATTTACCAAGAAATCAACTAAGTAATTGCGCATCGGATAGTACATTGCATCATGATGTAGATGGGCTCTTTGCCTTCCCTTGGGGAGGGTATTAATGACAATTTCTGCGATGCGCGCATTAGGTCCATTACTCATCAGTAGAATTTTGTCTGACAGCAATATAGCCTCATCAACATCATGAGTAATCATAAATACAGTTTGATTTGTCTCACTGCATATTTTAAGAAGCTCATCTTGAATTACGCCGCGAGTTAATGCATCCAAAGCGCCAAAAGGCTCATCTAGTAACAGCATTTTTGGCTCAATAGCAAACGCTCTTGCAATACCGACCCTTTGCTTCATTCCGCCTGATAGCTCTGATGGTTTTTTATCCTCAGCATTGACCAAACCCACCATCGCTAAATACTTCATTGCATGCTCACTGATTTTTGCTTTGGACCAATCAGGAAACTTTGACTTCACGGCAAAGCAAACATTTTGCAGAACAGTCATCCAAGGCATCAGGGCATGCCCTTGAAATACAACCCCCCGCTCCAGGCTGGGCCCTTTAATATACTTTCCAAGCATAATTGCATTGCCCCCAGTCGGCTCTTCAAGACCAGCTAGAACATTCAAAATAGTAGTCTTGCCACATCCAGAGTGCCCAATGATGCACACAAACTCTCCGCGCTCAATTTCAAAATTAATCCCTTCAAATACGGGTGGCGCGTCTGCTCTGTAAGACTTGCTGAGGTTTTCAACTTTGAGAAATGAATTTTCAATCTGCATACGAAACCGCCTTTTGTAATCTACCGAACGCCACATCCAACAGCATTCCAACAATACCAATTAAAAGAATTGCAAAAATTACGCTTGAGAGCGATAAGTTATTCCACTCGTTCCACAAGAAATAACCAACACCCGTTCCACCTACCAGCATTTCTGCAGCCACAATTACCAACCAAGCGATACCCATAGAAATACGCATGCCTGTCAATATCGTGGGAGCTGCTGCTGGAAGGATTACCAAAAAGGCCTTGCGAATTGGGGATACCTCTAAAGTCTTGGCAACGTTCAATAATTCCTTGCGAACATTAGCAACTCCAAAGGCGGTATTCAGTAGCATTGGCCAGACAGAGCAAATAAAAATGACAAAAATTCCAGAAATTGAAGAGTCTTTAATCGTGTATAGCGCAATTGGCATCCATGCCAAGGGGGATATGGGCTTTAGTATTTGAATGAATGGATTAAATGCTTCATATGCCAAAGGGGACATACCAATTAAAAACCCCAATGGTATGGCTACCAACATTGCCAACAAAAATCCTAAGCCAACGCGTGCTAATGAATAGGCCAGCTGAATGCCAATACCTTTATCGTTGGGTCCGTTGTCATAAAAAGGATGTGACAACTGCTTATAGATCGTTTGGCCCATTTGCGTGAGTGTTGGGAATCCCGTTTTTTGAACGGTCTCCCCGCCACTTTGGCCCATTAAGCTGTTGTACTCACTGGAATTAACTGATTCTGATGGAGACGTTACTACCTTTTGGGTGGTTGCCATATGCCATATAAATAAGCACATTAGTAAAATCGCAATAGAAAGAATTGCGCCCTTTACCTTAATGGATACAGTTTTCATTCATTAGCCTTTGATTCATACTTTATTGGTTGGAAAAGATTTCAAATAGGCTACAGGCTGACTAGGATCAAATTCTTTACCCATAATCTTGACCTTCTTATAGCCAGATTTAGCCTGCTCCGGAATGGCAATTCCAGTCTCGCTCATATATTTTTTGGCGTCAGTAAGGAGAAATACTTTCTCAGAAATATCCTTGTAATTCACCTCTCCCTTAACGTATCCCCAACGCTGCATTTGCGTCAACATCCAAGTTGCCATTGAGTACCAAGGAATGGGGTTGAAATCAATTCGATCGGGCACATTCTTTACATTACCCAGCCCATCCGCATACTTACCTGTAAGCACTTGCATCACAACAGTTTCTGGCTGATTAAGGTAATTGGGAGTCGAAATTACTTTGGCAATTAAGGGTCTATTTGCGGGGTCGCGCGCCATAGTGGATGCATTCAATACTGCGCGATATAAAGCGGCAAAAGTATTCGGATTTTTTTTAATAAACTCTTCTGAAGTTCCAAACGCACAACAAGGATGACCATCCCAAATTTCTTTAGTCAGGATATGAATGAAGCCTACTTCGTCATATACTGCCCGCTGATTAAATGGATCTGGCCCCAAGAAACCATCAATATTTCCAGCGCGTAAATTTGCCACCATCTCAGGCGGTGGGGTCACGCGAATCTGAATATCCCTATCTGGATCCAAGCCTGCTTGCGCTACGTAATAACGTAACAAGAAATTGTGCATGGAGTATTCAAAGGGAACAGCAAACTTCAGCCCTTTCCAGTTTTTAGGATCCCGATTATCTTTGTGTTTATTGGCCAATGTAATTGCCTGACCATTCACGTTTTGGATAGTAGCTACACGCATTTGGGTAGGGTCTGAACCCAATCCCATCGACATAGAAATTGGCATCGGCGATAAAAAATGGGAAGCATCGTGTTCTTTATTGATCATCTTGTCACGTATTAAGGCCCAACCTGCCGTCTTATTTAAAGTGACATTCAAACCTTGCTTCTTATAAAACCCTAGCGGGTCAGCCATGATGAGCGGTGTGGCACATGTGATAGCAATAAATCCGATTTTTAAATCTGGTTTTTCTAAGGGGGCTTTTTCTTGAGCCATTGCCTGTAGGGCCCCTACTGGCAAAAACCCAGACAACGCACTCATTGCACCTCCATTACCCACAGCCTTTAAAAAGGCACGCCTTCGACTCTCTTGCGGAAAAAGCGCCTTAACCAGGCTAGCTTCAACAAAATCAGAGCTCATCTTTTCTTCATCGATCTTTGCCGAAAGATCGGACCGATGCTCAAGTTCGGACGTATGCTGACCACAGCTACAACGACTGCTAAAAAGAGGTCTATCTGGATCAAATGGGCGATACGAGTTCATCTTTATCTCCTAGTAAGTAATTAAGATGCTGCCTGTAAAACATTAAAATTCATTTGCGGCTCAATTAACGGCGTTAGAGACTGAAAATTTCTTCTATAAACCTCTCCCACCATCACTACCACCGGTTGTTTATCCAAAAAATAGTGCTGCACATCGCCCATGCGTAATTCATCTAATGTGCAACCAAAGCTACGCTGAGTAGGTAAGCTAACTGATTCCATTAGGCACACGGGAGTATCAAGTGCAAACGCTTGATCAATTAAAGTTTGTGCAATATCGGATAACTGATCACGTGCCATGTAATAAATGAAAGTCTGGTGATCAGCATGCGTACAACGGCCAGGTAGAGTGGTTAGGGTTAAGGTTCTACTTAAGTCTCGACTGGTTGGGGGCTGCTTTAATTGAGCCGAGGCAGCTAATGCCGTAGTGATTCCCGGCACCACCTCAAAATGGATGCTTGCTTGCTCAAGCGCATCAATTTCTTCTTGCGCACGACCAAAAATGAGGGGATCCCCACCCTTCAAGCGCACCACTACTGGATACTTATTGGCCGCATCGACCAATTGCTTGTTAATAAAGTGCTGTGAACTTGAATGCGCCCCACATCTTTTACCTACTGGCACCAATTTAGTGCCATCGCACCACTCCAACATCGATAAATCTATCAGGGCATCGTAAAAAACAATGTCTGCAAGCGCAAGAATTCTAGCGCCACGAACGGTAATGAGATCAGACGCGCCAGGGCCAGCGCCTATAAGATAAACCCCTGGCAATACCATCATTGGCTTTGGGTTCTTACCTGTATTTTTTGTAATGAATTCCATTCATCATTTGTAACAGTCAGAAATAACCCTAAATAGACTATGTGAACCAAAAGAGCACATGCTTTTTTTTGGTGCACCAATCTAAGGCTCCAAGCATTCTGGAGAAATTAATAATTCCTTATTGTTAGGTATCAATCAAAGGAGTGTGGGATGAAAGCAAAAACTAAGATTCAAGATTTTGTGGGTGACTCAAACGTGTTGAGCTCTACATCCCCCAATACGGCCCGCCGCAAACTGATTCAAACCATCGGTTCCGCAAGTATCTTGTCTTTAATTGATCCCATGGTGAAAGCTGGGGCTTGGGCTGCGGGCTCCGATGCCCCCGAAAAAACAGATGTCAAGGTCAGCTTTATTGCCCTTACCGACTGCTCATCTGTTGTTATGGCTAATCATCTAGGTTTAGATAAAAAATATGGCGTAAAAATTATTCCAACCAAAGAAGCTTCCTGGGCCGCCATCCGTGACAAGCTAGTCAACGGCGAAAATGATATGTCCCATATTCTTTATGGCCTCATTTATGGCTTGCAAATGGGTATCGGTGGCCAGCAAAAAGATATGTCCGTATTAATGTCATTGAACAACAATGGCCAAGCAATCACCTTATCCAAGGCGCTTTATCAAAAAGGAGTGACTGATGGCGCTAGCCTCAAGGCGCTCATGGATAAAGAAAAGCGGGATTACACTTTTGCCCAAACCTTTCCAACGGGTACCCATGCCATGTGGTTGTATTACTGGTTAGCCAACTATGGAATTAACCCGTTTAAAGATGCCAAAATTATTACCGTACCACCACCTCAAATGGTTGCCAACATGCGTAGTGGCAACATGGATGGTTATTGTGTAGGCGAACCTTGGAATGCACGCGCCATTATTGACGGCATTGGGTTTACCGCAACTACAACGCAAGCCATTTGGCAAGATCACCCAGAAAAAGCTTTGGGCACAACCTCTGACTTTGCTAAAAAATATCCTAATACGTGCCGCGCTGTAACAGCGGCAATTTTAGAGGCTGGAAAATATATTGATGCATCCACCTCTAATAAACACACAACAGCCGAAGTTGTTTCAGCACCCTCTTTTGTAAACACTGATGTGAGTGTGATCCAAGACAGGATGATGGGGCGCTATAGCAACGGCATTGGTAAAACCTGGGATGACCCTCATGCAATGACGTTCTATAACAATGGTTTAGCGACATTCCCATATCTCTCTGATGGAATGTGGTTTATGACTCAACATAAGCGTTGGGGTTTACTCAAAGAGCATCCAGACTATTTGGCTGTAGCTAAAAAGGTCAATAACATCGCGATCTATAAAGATGCTGCTACCGCTTCGAAAACGCCATTGCCAAAAAGCGATATGCGCTCCAGCAAGTTATTTGATGGTGTCGTATGGAATGGTTCAAACCCAGCAGCTTATGCAGATAGCTTCAAGATCAAAGCATGAAAAAGCAAAAACTCGTCATGATTGGCAATGGGATGGCTGGCGTTCGGACTATCGAAGAATTATTAAAACTCAATTCTGAACTGTATGACATTACTATCTTTGGAGCGGAGCCTCATCCCAATTACAACCGTATCTTGCTATCGCCTGTATTGGCTGGTGAGCAAACGCTAGAACAAATCGTTCTTAATGATCTTGATTGGTACAAGAGCAATGGTATTCATTTGCATCTAGGTAAGACCATTACCAAAATTAATCGCAAAGAACGTACCGTAAGCGCAGATGATGGCACGGTGGAAACATACGATCGCCTACTTCTTGCCACCGGCTCCCTACCCTTCATACTCCCAGTACCGGGCAATGATTTGCCTGGTGTGATCGCCTACCGCGATATTAAAGATACTAACGAAATGATTGATGTCGCTACGCGCTACAAAAACGCAGTAGTGATTGGCGGTGGGTTATTGGGCCTTGAAGCCGCAAATGGTTTAGCCCTCAGAGGCATGAGCGTGACAGTAGTGCATTTAGCTGAATGGCTAATGGAAAGACAGCTAGATAAAACTGCTGCCGACCTGCTACAAAAGTCTCTAGAAGCCAAAGGGCTCAAGTTCTTATTAAAAACATCGACAGAGGCATTGACAGCAAATGCAGCTGGAGATCGTGTGGGACATATTCGCTTTAAGGGCGGCCTGGAAATTCCCGCAGATTTGGTTGTGATGGCCGCCGGAATTAAACCGAATACCTCATTGGCTGAGTCTGCGGGCCTACATTGCCAACGCGGTATTGTAGTTAGCGACACCTTGCAAACATTTGATCCTAGAGTCTATGCTGTAGGTGAATGCGCAAGCCATCGCGGTACTGCATATGGATTGGTTGCCCCTTTATTTGAACAAGCCAAAGTTTGCGCCAATCATCTTGCGCAGCATGGTATTGGTCGATATGAAGGTTCCGTAACTTCAACCAAATTGAAAGTGACAGGAGTTGATCTATTTTCCGCTGGAAACTTTATGGGTGGTGAAGGAACTGAAGAAATCACCCTGGCCGACCCTATTGGCGGCGTTTATAAGAAACTTATACTTAAAGATGATCGCCTCATTGGGGCATGTATGTTTGGAGATACGGCCGATAGCACCTGGTATTTCAAGCTCATGCGAGACTCCCAGAACATTGCTGAAATTCGTGACACCCTGATGTTTGGAGAATCCAATATTGGAGATGTCGGTCACCAGGGCCACAATAAAGTGGCAGGCATGACTGATGCAGATGAGGTCTGCGGATGTAATGGAGTGACTAAAGGCGCCATCGTGAAGGCGATCCGAGAACAGGGGTTATTTACTCTAGACGAAGTCAAAAAATGTACCAAGGCAAGCAGTTCGTGCGGCTCTTGTACTGGGCTTGTAGAGCAAGTGCTGATGAATGTATTGGGTACAGATTATTCAGCCACCCCAAGAAAAAAATCTATTTGCGGATGCTCAGACCTTTCTCATGATGAGATCCGTCAAGCGATTCGTTCGGGTCATCTTATCTCTCAAGAGCAAGTTCGTAGCCAGCTTCATTGGAGAGCGCCTAACGGTTGTGCCACCTGCCGTCCAGCCCTTAACTATTACCTCATCTCGACCTGGCCACATGAGGCCATAGATGATCCTCAATCCCGCTTTATAAACGAGCGCGCTCATGCCAATATTCAAAAAGATGGCACTTACTCTGTTATTCCACGAATGTTTGGTGGATTAACCACCCCAGCTGAACTCCGGCGTATCGCTGATGTTGCTGAAAAATATCATGTTCCGACGGTAAAAGTTACTGGCGGTCAACGCATTGATCTCCTGGGGATTAAAAAGGATGATCTTCCTGCAGTATGGAAAGAGCTCGATATGCCCTCAGGTCATGCATATGGTAAATCGATACGCACAGTAAAAACCTGTGTTGGTGATGAGCACTGCCGATTTGGCACTCAATCCTCTATGAAGATGGGGGTAGAACTTGAGCGTATGTTATTCGGGATGTATGCTCCACACAAAGTAAAGCTTGCAGTATCAGGCTGTCCACGCAACTGCGCAGAAGCAGGCATTAAAGACGTTGGTATTATCGGCGTTGAATCTGGCTGGGAACTTTACATTGGTGGCAATGGCGGAATTAAGACGGAAGTTGCTGAATTTCTCTGCAAAGTAAAAACCGACGAGGAGGTTCGGGAATACTCAGGGGCCTTCTTGCAGTTGTACCGTGAAGAGGCTTGGTATCTCGATCGCACTGTTCATTACCTAGCGCGAGTAGGAATGGAATACGTTAAGCAAAAAGTGGTTGAAGATGAGCAGAGTCGTAAAGCACTTTATGAGCGGCTATTATTTGACCTAAAGGATGCACCAGATCCTTGGAAAGATTTTGAGCGTGCAGGAGTTGATATTCGCCAATTTAAAACCATTCCGATTGTGGAGGTAGGTAATGCCTAATGCTACATTATTAGATCAGTGGCAACGAATTACTTCCGTTGAAGATATCCCCATACTAGGTGCTCGAGTTATAAAGGCCATAGTGGGGGAAATTGCTATTTTCAGAAATACTGATAATGAAATATTTGCTGTTTTAGATAAATGCCCTCATAAGGGGGGGCCTTTATCCCAAGGAATTGTTCATGGAAAATCAGTTACCTGTCCGCTACATTCCTGGAATATTGATTTATCTACTGGCTGTGCACAAGCTCCCGATGAGGGCTGCGCTAAATCATTTAAAGTCAAAGTAGAGGTTGGTGAAGTTTGGTTAAATCGCGAGGAACTGCAGACCCCTCATGGCTGACGTCAAAAGCACCTGCTGCTATTGCGGTGTTGGCTGTGGTGTCATTATTGAAACTGCGCCCAATGGCAATGGGGAGCCAGAGATTACTAGTGTGCGTGGTGATCCTGATCATCCAGCGAATTTTGGCAGGCTATGTAGCAAAGGCTCGACCCTTCACCTTACTGCAACTCCAGGCTTACAAAAACAAGCGCGCCTAGGATTTCCAGCAATCCGAAAATCTAGAGGTAGTGAGCCTACTGATATTTCCTGGCCCGAAGCGATTCAGACGGTTGCCAAGCGATTTGCAGACATCATTAACGAGCATGGGCCAGAATCAGTAGGCATATATGTCTCCGGGCAACTGCTGACAGAAGACTATTACATCTTTAATAAACTCATGAAGGGTTTGATTGGTAGCAACAATATTGATACAAATTCACGCTTGTGTATGTCCAGTGCCGTGGCGGGATATAAACAAACTTTGGGAATGGATGCGCCCCCCTGCTCTTATGAAGATATTGATTGTGCATCAACTATCTTTATTACTGGATCCAATACAGCCTTCGCACACCCTATTTTGTATCGCCGTATTGAGGATGCTCGCAAAAATAATCCTAATTTAAAGGTTGTTGTTGTTGACCCTAGAAAAACAGATACCGCTAAAGAGGCAGATCTCTACCTTCAAATTCAGCCTGGTACAGATGTCGCCTTGTATCACGGCATGCTCTACATCATGCTCTGGGAACAATGGATCGATGAATCCTATATAACATTGCACACCAATGGCTTTGATTCACTTCGAGACTTGGTGCGAGATTTCACACCAAAAGTGGTTTGCGGTATCTGCGGCATTCAAGAAAAGGATCTTTATCAGGCCACTCGTTGGTTTGCCACTTCACCAGCAACACTTTCCCTCTACTGCCAAGGCCTAAATCAATCAGCCTCAGGTACAGCAAAGAATGCGACCCTAGTAAACCTGCATTTAGCTACCGGTCAAATTGGCAAAGCTGGTGCAGGACCCTTCTCTTTGACTGGACAACCTAATGCTATGGGCGGTAGAGAAGTGGGTGGGTTAGCCAACCTCTTATCCGCACACCGTGATCTTGCCAACGCCGAACACCGAGTAGAAGTCGCCAACTTATGGGGTGTGAATTCTGTTCCTGAAAAACCAGGGCTCAGCGCAATACCGATGTTTGAGGCTTTGCGTACGGAAAAATTAAAAGCCATTTGGATTGTCTGTACCAATCCAGCGCAGTCCATGCCAGATCTTAATGTAATCCACGAAGGCCTTAATAGGGCTGAGTTTGTGGTGGTTCAAGAAGCATACGCACACACTGCGACCACTCTTTATGCTGACATCCTATTGCCCGCAACGACTTGGGCGGAAAAAGTAGGTACCGTAACCAATTCAGAGCGAAGGATATCCAAGGTCAATCCCGCCATTGATCCGTATCAATCTGCCAAGCATGATTGGCAGATTGCCTTAGAAATTGCACATGCATTAGAAGCGCTTCTTCCAGGAAATAGAAAGGAAGGAATTTCCACGATCTTTCCTTATACCAGCGCTGAGGACATTTGGAATGAACATCGGGAAAGTACGGCCGGTCAGGATCTTGATATTACTGGTTTAAGTTATGCCATTCTCGAGGAGCGCGGTCCACAACAGTGGCCTATGCCTAAGGGATCCTTTTCTGGTAAAAAAAGACTTTACGAAGACGGGGTTTTCCCGACCAAAGATCAGAAGGCACGTTTTATAGCAGCGCCATATAAAGCGACAGCTGAATCAGTTGATGCCCGCTACCCATTTGCATTAAATACTGGGCGGCTTCGAGATCAATGGCATGGCATGAGTAGAACTGGAACACTAGGGACTCTATATGGGAACTCTCCAGAGCCTTGCGTGGAACTATCCCCCAAGGATGCTGGCAGAATGAACTTAGAGACCGGCGATCTCGTTCACATCACTAGTCGCAGGGGGAGTGAGATTTTTCCCATCAAAATTTCTGATGACATCGCTTCCTCACAAGCATTTATTGCTATGCACTGGGGTTCTGAATTTATTTCAGGTGCCGCAGGAAAAACACCGGGTCGAGGTGTGAATGGGCTCACCTGTAGCGCAATAGATCCCGTCTCTGGGCAGCCAGAGCTAAAGCATGCTGCTGTAAAGATTCTGCCTGCAAACTTACCATGGCGTGTTGTTGCATTTGGGCTATTTCCAAAAGAGGAGGCTTTTTCAATTCAAAATAACTTGCGTAGTGTATTGCCTCACTTTGACTCTGCTCAATGCGTTTTATTTGGCAGAGAACAAGATGGCAATGACATTGGTGTTTCATTTAAAGGTGCACATCATGCAGATCCACTAGAAGATTTAGAATCTCATGCAGCCCAAGGATTGAAGATGGTGATGCAAAAATTCAAACTGGATGAAGCCTCTTCCGAACCTGTGATGCGCTATAGCGATAAACGTAGGGGGATTGTGCGTCTCGTACGCGCAGAAGATAAAGTATTATCAGCAATGCTTACAGGTTCGGTGACAAGCTTAGCTAGTACCGCCTGGTTAAGGGAGTATTTAGAGCGCGGTTTAGATGCTAAAGTTTTGGGTCGCTCTTTGCTTCTTCCTGTCAGCAAGCCCCCCGTAGAATTTAAGCCGAGAGGGAAAGTAATCTGTAACTGCTTTAATGTTACCGCCGATACGGTGCAGAAATGCCTAGGTAAAATGCCTATTGGACTAAGTCTAGAGGATGCCATGCCATTACTCCAGACTCAAACTCAATGCGGCACGAATTGCGGGTCCTGTAAACCTGAAGTAAAGCAAATTATTGCAAACTACTTGCAAACTGAAGTGGCTGCATAATCCCCAAATGGGTATAACGTCATTCTTAAAAATCATTGGTCGAGGCAGCAAGGGTGCGGGGGATCTTGATCGAGAGCAGGCTAAAGAGCTTTTTACCCAAATACTTACCGGCAAGGTGAGTGACTTAGAGTTAGGGGCATTTTGTATCGCTATGCGCATCAAAGGTGAAACGGCCTCAGAATTAATGGGATTTATGGATGCACTAGACCCTGAAATCAGGAGGCTAGATTTAGGGTCAAGACCGACCATTGTTTTGCCGAGCTATAACGGCGCAAGAAAACAGGCCAACTTAACACCTTTGTTGGCGGGAATGCTATCCACCCAAGGTTTTACAGTCATTGTTCAAGGGGTCGAAAAAGACCAAACCAGAGTTACTACGCATGAGATATTTCAATCACTAGGTTGGCCAATTTTAAATAATTCAACTGCATTTACCAATCAAATTGATACTCGATCCCCTATTTTTTATCCTCTAAAAATAGCTTCGCCAGCACTACAAAGACTCCTTGATGTCCGAGAGCAAATCGGCTTGCGCAATACCGGGCATGTACTCGCCAAACTGATTAATCCAACGCTGAATGATGCTTGGCAAATTTCAAACTATACGCATCCAGAGTACCCAGAAAAACTTAGAGAATACTTTCACCTTCGGTCAGCCAATGCAATTCTCATGCGAGGCAACGAAGGCGAGCCAACGGCGTCGCTACAACGACTTCCGGAAATGCACTTTCTCTTTTCTGACGGGGAAGAAAAAACGACTTTAGAAGAGCGATTTTTAGACGTCAACCCCTTTACCAAAATTGACGCGCAATCAAGCGCATTGTTGATATCTGAAATACTATCTGGAAAAATTGCCTGCCCAAAATCTATCCAAAGACAATCAAGCCAGATAGCGCTTATGGCTGGGTCAGCTTAAGTCTATGAGAAAAGTAGTCGCACGGTTATTGTGGATTTCTGCAGGTGCTTCTATTGCGCTTGGAGTGGCTCTATTTTTCACTAAGTCTGCCACCTCACCTCTTTTATTAGCCTCACTTGGCGGCTCTACCATATTTTTGTTTGGGCTAACAGGCGCACCAGCAGCGCAGCCACGAGCCCTTTTTGGTGGACACCTTATTAGCGCCCTTATAGGGATTATTTCTTATCAATTTTTTGGCGATGCTTTATGGGTATATTTACTGGCGGAGGTTCTTACACTAGCAACCCTGCTCCTAACTCAGACCGTACATCCACCAGCAGGCGCCAATCCGTTAATCATGATTCAAGCTCATGCGGGATTTTCACACTTACTTGAAGTGGTTTTATTAGGAGTGTTTATTCTTGCGGTAGTTGCTGCGATTTGGAGCAGACTTACCCCGGGAAAAGCACTGCATTACCCAGTTAAGTGGAATGCACCATCACCGCAATCAAATGACTGGAGCGTCTGGGGATCCTGAGGACTGGCTCTCTGATGGGATCAAGTAATTTTGCTGTTGCAAGTTTTTACTTATCGAATATCAATAGACTGGTCGATTGCCTTAACAAAATCAGATTGAGTGATCATTCCTACCAATGCCTTATCGGCATTAATTACCGGAATGTGATGATGCCCATCACCACAAAAGATCTCAGCAAGATCAAGCATGTTTCGATCTTCACTAATTACTCTCACTGGTTTTGTCATTACCTGCCCTACGGCATTGGGCAGGATATTTAAACCAGGAATTGCAGTTCGCATAAAACCCCTGATGCGCTGACCGAAGCTTTGGTCAAAATCAATCGCTGCACTTTTAATAAAATCTTCCATAGTAATGATTCCAAGAACCCGTCTAGCACCATCAATTACTGGGAGCGCCTTCACATGATGATTTCGTAATAATTTCCATGCCTGATCCAAGGGGGAGTCCATGTTGACATACTGGACTTCGGTGGACATGATGCTTTTACACTGCATGCTTTGCAATTTCTTTTGGTATGCCCCGTGCTCGACTTGCGATATCAGGTTAGCTAAATCCCCTTTGCTAATATCTAAAACTTCGTTGTATCTTGCGAGAACTGCATCGATTTCGAGATCTTCAATCTTACGATCCCTTTTTTGTAGGGGGCTGGTTGCGGGAATTGTTTTTGGTCTATGTGGATATGACTTTCCAGTAAGCGAGTTATAAATAACCCCAGCAAGAACTAGCAATACAGAGTTGCTAAGCACTGGAAATATCACAAATTGATAATCCATTAATCCTGCAAGGGGAATCAATAAGGCCAAAGAGGCTGCTGGCGGATGCAAACAGCGCATCACAAACATCGCCAAAATAGCAAGTCCAACTGATAAGGGTATTAAAAAGGCAACCTCATGAACCAAATGCGCACATGTCAGCGCTACTAAAGCACAGACGCAGTTACCGCCCACAATTGCCCAAGGCTGTGCCATCGGGCTTGAAGGCAATACAAAAACCAAGAACGCACTGGCACCAATAGAGGCGATAATCCAAACAGAAGCATTGCTTAAGTTTGGTAACCATAATCCGAATCCAACAATGATCGCCAAACCTAGCGCAACCCCAAAAGCGGATCTCAAGCGCTCAAACCAAGAAATAGAGCTAGCCTCTGGCAAAAATGTAGCAAAAAATTGATTTAAAAATTGTCGCAAATGGGCTTTCGGTAACTTCATGATTTTAATGCACCAAAAAATGACGGTTCACACCCCATTGTAGGCAGTAATTTGTATATTGTTATGCACATAGGACACCTTATTAAAAGAGACTTTCATGGACCACAAACCCCCGCTGCCACCCTTTACCGAAGAAACTGCAATTCTGAAGATACGCATGGCTGAGGATGCCTGGAATACGCGCGATCCAGAAAAAGTTTCGCTAGTCTACACAGAGGATACCGTTTGGAGGAATCGGACTGAATTCCCAAAAGGTCGCGAACAAGTCCAGGAGTTACTCCAACGTAAATGGGCAAAAGAACTAGATTATCGATTAATTAAAGAGCTCTGGGCATTTACTGAAAACCGTATTGCAGTCCGTTTTGCCTATGAGTGTCACGATGATTCAGGCAACTGGACACGTAGCTTTGGTAATGAGAACTGGGAATTTAATGTGGATGGTTATATGATGCGACGGTTTGCCAGCATTAATGACTTACCCATCAAAGAATCAGAACGCAAATTTTTTTGGTCACTAGGTAGAAGACCCGATGATCATCCGGGATTAAGTCACTTTGGTTTCTAAACTATCAGACTCTATTTCTGGGCTTGCAAAAGAGCTGATTCATAGTCGCCAGCATATATCACCCAAAAGGCTGATTGCGCCCGGTCCAGATGCATCCCAATATTTGGAAATTATGAATGCAGCTGGTGCTGCCCCTGATCACGGAAAAATAACGCCATGGCATTTTTATGAGGTGAGTAAAGAAAGTCGTCATTTGTTAGGGGATTTATTTGCCGATGACTTGATTGAAAGGGACTCGGGAGCAAGCCCAATTCAAATTGAAGAGGCTCGCCAAAAAGCCTTTCGAGGCCCGCTACTCCTATTGGCAACTGTAAAATTAAATGGCGAATCAGGCGATATTCCAAAACAAGAAAAACTCATTTCCGCTGGATGCGCAATTCAAAATGTTTTATTAATGGCTAATGCCTTGGGTTTTGGTTCAGGGCTATCGAGCGGAAAAACTCTTTACAGTCAAAAAATGAGAATCCTTTTCTCTCTAGAGGAACTAGAAGATCCACTTTGCTTTATTACGATTGGGATGATTTTTACTCATAAGCCAAATAAGCAGAGACCAGATGCTCGCTCATACACTTCTATTTTTTAATACTTTAAAGTGCGACTGCGCCACTTTCACCGGTCCGTATTCTGACAGCATCATCGATATGGGATACGAAAACCTTGCCATCGCCAATCTTGCCTGTGTAAGCGGCTTTTGCAATAGCATTAAGTGCGCTATCTAGCATTCCATCCTCCACTGCAACTTGAATTTTTAATTTCAAAATAAAATCAATTACATACTCTGCGCCTCTATAAAGCTCAGTATGTCCATTTTGCCTGCCAAAACCCCTGACATCATATGAGGTCATACCGTTAATCCCAATATGAGATAGGGCCTCATGCACGTCATCCAACTTAAAGGGCTTAATGATTGCAGTGATTAGTTTCATGATGAAAGAAAGTGGTTGGTGACTACAAAAAGTGGCATCGTGATTACACAATATCAACTCGATGGAGCGCAAGTAAACTGGAATGCACTGAAGCTGTGCAAAACCTCATTTACACAACACTCAAAGCCCCATAGACAATTAACATTTCCAAAATGGTGCAAAAAACTTGCTTAATTGTGCAGCCCATTTTTTCGGCTACTGATGAGCATCTAAGATACGGTATGCGCATCGAAATCACCAAAGCTCTAGCATTGCTTACTCCAGCCAGCATAGGCAATAGCAGCCTAAAAATTTTATTTCCAGCTGGGCAATATTTAGCCAACCTCACACCAGACGGAGAGATTGAAGTTCTTCTCAAAGGACAAAATTCAGCCTTTTTGTCTTTCTCTCAATTTAGAGAAAAGGTTTGGGCGGGAGAATTCGTGGTGCTAGAAAGCTAAGTGCCAATACCTCAAGCAAGGGCGCAGCAATAAACCCCAGCTATTTCATGCTGAGATTTATGCCTTAAAGAGTGATATCACGTTCTTGTCGAACGCAATCGACATAAAACTCAGAGCGGCCATCGGCTTCCCCTTTTACCAAGCCATGGATGTCCGTTTCAAATCCTGGAAACTTCTCATTAAAGTCACGTGCAAAATAGAGATAATCAATGATACGTTTATTAAAACGTTCACCAGGGATCAGCAATGGAATTCCAGGAGGATAAGGTGTTACTAACATGGCAGTCACCCGACCATCTAACGCATCCAAAGGTACGCGATCGACTTCTTTATGCGCCATCTTTGCCCATGCTTCTGAAGGCATCATGGCAGGCACCATATCAGAGGTATACATCTCGGTAGTCATGCGCGCGACATCACGACTCTTGTAGAACTCATGAATTTGTTGGCAGATATCTTTTAAACCAACGCGCTCATAGCGTGGATGCTTGCCCACAAACTCAGGCAAGACTTTCCACAGGGGGGCATTTTTATCAAAATGATCTTTAAACTGCTGCAACTCAGTTACCAGGGTATTCCAACGTCCTTTAGTAATACCAATAGTAAACATAATGAAGAAGGAGTACAGACCACACTTCTCTACGATGATGCCATGTTCAGCCAAATATTTAGTGACGATGCTTGCAGGAATGCCCATGGAGCCAAAGTTACCTTCAATATCTAAGCCAGGGGTAACGACTGTTGCCTTAATGGGATCGAGCATATTGAAATCTTTGGCTAGCTTGCCAAAATCATGCCAAGTAGCGGAAGGCTCTAGAATCCAATCTGAGCGCTCGCCAATACCTTCTTCTGCCAAATGATCTGGACCCCAAACCTTAAACCACCAATCAGCGCCGAACTTATCATCAACTTCGCGCATGGCGCGACGGAAATCTAGCGCTTCAGCAATCGATTCTTCTACGAGAGTGGTACCGCCAGGAGATTCCATCATGGCAGCTGAAACATCGCATGAGGCAATGATGGCGTACTGCGGGCTGGTTGAAGTGTGCATGAGATAAGCCTCATTAAAACAATCCCGATCAAGCTTACACTCATCGGCATCTTGGACTAACACTTGTGAAGCTTGCGAAAGACCAGCCAACAACTTATGGGTAGATTGGGTAGCAAACATCAAGCTTTTTTTAGTACGCTTACGGTCTGGGCCTATGGCGTGCATATCCTTATAAAAAGGATGGAAAGCTGCATGCGGCAACCACGCTTCATCAAAGTGCAGAGAGTCGACTTTTCCATCGAGCATTTCTTTAATCATTTCAACGTTGTACACAATGCCGTCGTAAGTACTTTGCGTCAGCGTCATCACCCGAGGAATAACATCCTTGTTTTTAATAAATGGATTGGCATCAATTTTTTTCTTGATGTTCTTCCACTCAAACTCTTCTTTAGGGATAGGGCCAATAATGCCAAGGTGATTACGGGTGGGCATCAAAAAGATTGGGATCGCGCCCATCATGGTGATTGAATGAATCACGGACTTATGACAATTACGGTCAACCAAAACAACGTCGCCAGGAGCAACCGTAGAGTGCCAAACAATCTTGTTTGAAGTAGATGTGCCATTGGTTACAAAGAACAAATGGTCGGCATTAAAGATGCGGGCAGCATTACGTTCACTTTGCAATACTGGGCCAGTATGGTCGAGTAATTGACCTAATTCCTCAACTGCATTACAAACGTCAGCGCGCAACATATTTTCACCAAAGAACTGATGGAACATACGCCCCACTGGACTCTTTAAGAAAGCCACGCCACCAGAGTGTCCTGGGCAATGCCAAGAGTAAGATCCTTCAGAAGCGTAATTGGTTAATGCGCGGAAAAATGGCGGCGCCAACGACTCAAGGTAAACCTTGGCTTCACGAATGATGTGACGCGCCATGAATTCAGGGGTGTCTTCATTCATATGAATAAAACCATGTAACTCACGCAAAATATCATTGGGCATATGACGTGATGTACGGGTTTCGCCATACAAGAAGATAGGAATATCTTCATTACGCTTGCGAACCTCAATCAAAAAGGCGCGTAAGTTATTTAAAGCAGGCAAATCATGGTCTTCTGAATCAGAAATAAATTCCTCATCATCAATCGAAACAATAAAACAAGAAGCGCGAGAAGCTTGCTGGGCAAAGGAAGTTAGATCACCATAACTCGTTAGGCCAATAACTTCCATGCCTTCAGTTTCGATCGCTTCGGCTAAATCACGAATACCTGATCCAGAAATGTTTTCCGAACGAAAATCCTCATCAATAATGATGATTGGGAAACGAAATTTCATGCAAACTCTCCTGCTGACTTGTCCGAAGAATTCGGAACCCACTTCTCAAAATTGGTCAGATCAATTACCCGACCACCATCTGGCGAAACTGTGACTATATCCACAAATGTCGCATTTTGCTGCACGTCTCCCGGCAAATAAACGTGCCGCGCATAAACTTGATTTGCCAAGCTCTCATGGTAACCAGTAAATGTGACTAATAGATGCCAATTCTGGTTGGAGACACCTTGGTTTAAGTACTCCGTCAAAGGGCTTGTCTTATCTAGGTTATGCATGGCCGTCCAAGTAAGAGAAAAGACAGGACTTTCAGGTCGATCTAAAGGTAGCTCGATTGAGCGACGATAGCGCTCCCCTTCGGCAGTCATACTTTCTGCAATTAACCATAGGCGTAGTTGCGCCTCAACAATATGAGAGCTTCGGCCATTAGCAACGCGAAATTTAAATGTTTTTGCGCCATTATGACTTCCGACCACCGCTACTTTGGAAAAATGTACCCCTGCAGTGGGCCGTGTAAAGCGGGCAAAAGCCAAGCCGGTAGTTAATGCGGAATACACAATTCCGAAAAATGCCTCAAAGGTAACAATTGAATTGGGCCAATGCCCAACTGGAGTCATCTGACCATAACCAATCGTAGCCATGGTTTGCACACTAAAGAAAAAGACATCGACCAAAGATCCAGGTTGAGCCTGAGTGATTGCACCAGGACCACAAGCCAAATAAGCAAATGCAAAAATTAGGTTTGTGGAGAGGTAAACAAAAATCACTAAGAGTAGGAACTGGGTCCAACTCGTTCCCAGTAGCCAATGATAGAAATCATTTTCAGGGCGGGCCAGCGATGACTTAGTGAGAGTCTTTCTATAAGCCTCTAGATTAATCCGCTCTGGGCGGCGGCCTAAACGAAAGTCACTCACTGCGGCAGATAACTTAAGTTTTAGGCAGGGTTACACCAACTTGACCCTGATATTTGCCACCACGATCCTTATATGATGTGCCACAGATTTCATCGCTCTCAAAGAACAGTACTTGTGCACATCCCTCACCAGCATAAATCTTAGCGGGCAGGGGTGTAGTGTTGGAAAACTCGAGGGTGACATAACCCTCCCATTCTGGCTCGAATGGCGTGACATTCACAATAATCCCACAACGTGCATAGGTACTCTTGCCCACGCAAACGGTTAAAACGCTGCGAGGGATTTTGAAATACTCTACCGTTCTTGCCAAAGCAAATGAGTTGGGAGGAATAATGCATACCGGGCCCTTGAAATCAACAAAGGATTTGTCATCAAAATTCTTGGGGTCAACGATGGTGCTATTAATGTTTGTAAAAATCTTGAATTCATCAGCACAACGAATGTCATATCCGTAGCTTGAGGTGCCGTAACTCACAATCTTGTTGCCGTCGGCATCCTGACGAACTTGGCCAGGTTCAAATGGGCTGATCATGCCTTGCTCGCCCATGCGGCGGATCCAGTGGTCTGATTTAATAGTCATGGCCGAATTGTAAAACCTTCACAGACTCATGCCCATGAAATTATAGGTTTTGAACCTTTTATTTTCGCCTGGGGTAATTTTAAAACTAAGCGGCCTGGGTAAATAACACCCTTTCAGGCGCGTTATAAATCTCGAAGTGCTTTCCAGAGCAACGAGAAAGGAGGGTAAGGTTAGTTTGGCGAGCCAGCTCGAGGCCCATTAGAGTTACGCCGGAACGGGTTAAGAGGAAAGGAATACCCATCTGGACCCCTTTAATAACCATCTCGGAGGTGAGGCGCCCAGTGGTAAAGAAAATCAAATCCTTACCGGGTTTATCCGCTAGCCACATGAGGCCAGAGATCGAGTCAACGGCATTGTGGCGCCCCACATCTTCAATAAAATGCAGTAAACGGACTCCTTCTTTGCCATCCCGCTCAAAAACAGCACAGGCATGCACAGAGCCTGATTTCTTATAAATAGTGTCATGGGCGCGAATCTCATCAATCAGACTCACAATCGCCTCTTGGGTTAAAAGAGGTCCGTCGGGCAGGCGAATTTTCGCCATATCCTCTATCAAACCTCCAAACATCGTACCCTGCCCACATCCAGTGGTAACCACTCTCTTGCTCGTAAGAGCATCAATATCAACCGTGCTCCGACGGGTTTTAACAGCCGCCGAATCAGTTTCCCAATCCACCTGAATACTCTCGATATCGTCGATAGATTCCACTAGGCGCTGATTGCGTAAATAACCCAAAACCAAGGCTTCAGGGGCGCTTCCCAGAGTCATCAGAGTCACGACCTCCCGCTTATCCAAATAGATCGTTAGAGGGCGCTCACCAGGAATGAAGGTCGTTTTACGGCGTCCAGCCTCGTCCATGATCTCTACCTCGTGCACCAGGGGCACAGAAGCGTTTGACATCTGAATTGTTGGGGGAAGCGCCATAAAACAGTCTCTTTAGTTATTTTCTAATCGGCATTCACTTTAACCGCAGTCTAAAATTACTGCTTAAAGATGACCCAAGCCCCATAATCTCTTATTCCCTATTTATTTTATTCATCCTTATTTAAGTCCGTTTTTCATGAGCAGCTCCCCACGTCGCCTTCTTGTCACCTCCGCCTTGCCGTACGCCAATGGTCAAATTCATATAGGACACCTAGTTGAGTATGTTCAAACGGATATCTGGGTGCGCTATCAAAGAATGCGTGGCCATGAGGTGCATTACGTTGGGGCTGACGATACCCACGGCACCCCCATCATGTTGCGTGCAGAAAAAGAAGGTTTGACACCAAAGGAGCTCATCGCCAATGTTTGGCAAGAACATAAGCGAGACTTTGATGATTTCTTAATCTCTTTCGATAATTACTACACCACTGATAGCCCCGAGAACGAAAAACTCTCGCAGAGCATTTATCTGAAGTTACGAGATGCTGGTCTAATTGAAATGCGCTCGATCGAGCAAGCATATGATCCCGTGAAAGAAATGTTTTTGCCTGATCGCTTTATTAAAGGCGAGTGCCCCAAGTGTGGTGCTAAAGATCAGTACGGTGACTCCTGTGAAAAATGTGGCGCAACCTATTCGCCCACCGATTTAAAGAACCCATTTTCTGTAGTTAGCGGTGCAACGCCCATAAAAAAAGTATCTGATCATTATTTTTTCAAGCTATCGGATCCCCGTTGCGAGAATTTCTTACGTGAGTGGACTCAGGTAAGAACACCCTTGCAACCTGAGGCACGAAACAAGATGAAGGAATGGGTTGGACAACCTGGTGAGAGCAAGCTCGGCGACTGGGATATCTCCCGCGATGCCCCCTACTTTGGCTTTGAGATTCCCGATGCACCAGGCAAGTACTTCTATGTCTGGCTTGATGCTCCGATTGGTTATTACGCTAGCTTTCTCAATTATTGCGAGAAAAAGGGCTTGAACTTTGAAGAGTGGGTGAAGCCCGATACCACTACTGAGCAATACCATTTCATTGGTAAAGATATTTTGTATTTCCATACCCTGTTTTGGCCAGCCACATTACACTTTGCAGGTTATCGCACCCCAACTAATGTCTTTGCGCATGGCTTCCTCACAGTTGATGGCGAGAAGATGAGTAAGTCGCGCGGCACTTTGATCTCCGCACATAGCGTTATTGAGTCAGGATTTAATCCTGAATGGTTCCGTTATTACTTTGCCACTAAGCTAAATGACAGCATGGAGGATTTAGATCTTAATCTCCAAGATTTTGTTGCTCGAGTCAATAGCGACTTATTAGGTAAGTACATCAATATCGCCAGTCGTAGCGCGGGATTTTTAGTCAAGCGTTTTGGTGGTCTTGTTTCTGATGAGGCGATGAATCACCCTTTACTGACTGAGATTTCCACCGCTCAGGATAAGATTGCCACCCTCTATGAAGGGCGTGAATATGCAAAAGCCTTACGTGCCATCATGGACCTTGCCGACAAGGTCAATGCCTTTGTCGACGAAAACAAGCCTTGGGATATTGCTAAAGCCCCTGAATGTGAGGCCGATTTACAAAGCATATGCAGCGTTACTTTAGAGGCTTTCCGCATGCTGAGTCTCTACCTAAAACCAGTTTTACCGAAGGTTGTGGCTGGGGTGGAGGCTTTCTTATCGGTGCCACCATTGAACTGGAATGACATCAATACGCCCTTAAGTAGTCAAAACCCAATCAATACCTACAAACATCTCATGACGCGCGTAGAGGCCTCTCAAATCGAAACTTTGCTTGCAGCGAACGTCTAAGGCTAGCACTCAAAACTGGGGGATTTTCGTTAGGTGATGCAAAATCAGCTAGCTGGTAGGAAAAATCGTTAATAATGAGAGGATCAGCGCTAATTTGCTGCCCAGTTACTTTTGTAAGTTATTGAATTAATTGAGTATTTTAGGAAATGCCATGGCAAGATATCAATCCGAATTCACCCAGTTCCTAAACGAACTTAAATCTGAGAAACCCTATCTCGAAGCAGGCCAGCAAGCTGGTCGCGCGCTACTTTGGGATAAAGAACCTCTCACCACCGAGGAGCAGCGTCGAGCAAAGGTCGCTAAGTTAAAGCAGCGCGCCTACGTTTACTCGAATGACTGAACCTAGTACACAGCCGCTATCGGATTTACTTGATAGCACTCCATCAGTAACAGATGGCATGTCCTCGGCTTTTGCGAAGCTATATGGTGAGCCCTTATTTAAGCTCCCAACTGATCTTTATATTCCACCAGATGCGTTAGAAGTTTTTCTAGAGGCATTTGAAGGTCCGCTTGACCTTTTGCTATATCTGATTCGCAAGCAAAATTTTAATGTGCTCGATATTCCAATGGCTCAGGTAACACTGCAGTACTTGAGCTATATCGACCAAATTCGCCATCACAACCTTGAGCTTGCGGCCGAGTATTTATTGATGGCTGCCATGTTGATTGAAATTAAATCTCGCATGCTTTTGCCAATGAAAAAAGCAGACAGCGATGAAGAGGTTGACGATCCCCGCGCTGAGTTAGTCCGCCGCCTGCTGGAATATGAACGCATGAAGCTAGCCGCACTAGAATTAGATCAAATTCCCCAGCAAGGTCGTGACTTCCAAATCGCTCATGGCCATGTAGATACTACGGTTGCCGTTACTTGGCCCGACGTTGACGTTGATGACCTGCAAATGGCTTGGCGTGATGTTTTACACCGTGCCAAACTTAATCAACATCACACAATTACCCGTGAAGCGCTATCTGTGCGCGACTTTATGACGCGTATTTTGCGTCGGCTACAGGGCACACGCTTTGTTGAATTTGGTGAATTATTCGAGGATGCCATTAAGTCTGGTGGTGGAGTTCCTGTAGTAATTGTGAACTTTATTGCCATGCTTGAACTCTCGCGAGAAGCCTTAGTTGAGATTACTCAAGCTGAGCCATACGCTCCGATTTATGTGCGCCTTGCCTACACACCCAGCACATGAAAATTATTAGCGATATACAAGAATTAAGAGACCACTTGCGCGGACAAAATCGCGCCTCCTTCGTCCCGACCATGGGTAATTTACATGAAGGTCATTTATCACTCATGCGTCTAGCTCGCCAACATGGTGATCCCGTCGTTGCCAGCATCTTTGTGAATCGCTTGCAATTTGGCCCCGGTGAGGATTTTGACAGCTACCCTCGTACCATGCAAGCAGACATCGATAAATTAGAAAAAGAAGGGGTTTACATCTTATTTGCGCCGACTGAGCGCGAGCTTTACCCCCAGCCACAGGAATACCGCGTAGATCCACCCCAGCAACTTGGCGATATTCTCGAGGGCGAATTTCGTCCCGGTTTTTTTAAGGGGGTTTGCACAGTAGTGCTAAAGCTACTTTCTTGCGTCCAACCCAAAGTAGCTGTCTTTGGGAAAAAAGACTACCAACAACTGATGATTATTCGCCAGATGGCTAGGCAATTTGCTCTACCAGTAGATATTATTCCCGGGGAAACGATTCGTGCAGAAGATGGTTTGGCCCTATCTTCACGCAATAGTTACCTCTCAATAGAAGAGCGTACTGAAGCCCCTCATTTACAGCGCTTACTCAATGAAGTACGCAATCAGGTGCTGGAGCTTGGCGATCGAAATATGGCGGCACTTGCTGCCATTGAGAAAAGAGCGGTTGCGCAACTAGCACAACGCGGTTGGCAGCCCGACTACATCGCCATCCGACAACAGTCCGACTTGGTACCCTCTCATGATGAGGCCCTAAGAGCCGGGGAGCCTTTGGTCATCTTGACTGCAGCCAAACTAGGTCAGACCCGCCTAATTGATAACCTTGAAATTTAGTGCGCTAAGTCATTAAAGCGCAAAAAAATGGCCTACCTCAATATTTAACTCCCGAGCCAACTCAGCGCCACTCACCTTCCCAGAAGCACCTTTTGCCTTTAAGACTTCGATCTGCCCACCATGACAGGCGACAAAAAAAGAATCTAAAGTTATTTGCGTCACTTCACCAGGCTTGCCTTTGACATCCGCAAAGGTTCGAGCAGTATGTTTGTGGCAATCGTAAATTTGCACTTTATGTTCGCCAAATTTTGTCCATGCACCAGGCGCAGGATTGCAGGCGCGAATCAGATTGTAAATTTGCGTAACATGCAGAGCGCTCGCCCAATGAATTCGAGCGGCATTGATGTCAAACCAGCCCTCATAGTTGGCCTGCGACTCATCTTGAATAAGCTCTTGATACTTTTCAGAAACCACCAGATCTGCGGCCTCAAGCAAGGCTGCTACACCTAGTGGAAACAAATGATCGAAGTAGATTTTGCCCAGGGTGTCATCAGGACCAATCTTGACTTCTTTTTGCAAGATCACGGCGCCTTCGTCCAAACCATCGGATGGGCGGAAAATCGTTAGGCCAGTTTTTTCTTCGCCTAATGCAATAGCCCAGTTAATCGCACTAGGACCCCGATACTTTGGCAAAAGGGATGGATGGTACTGAATCGTGCCATGGCGAGGGAGCTTAGCTAATTCCTGGGGTACAAATTGAATGACATAAGCCATTACACAAATATCGGCCTTACTATCAATCATGGCCTGAGAGGCTTCGGGACCCTTTAAAGAAGCAAACTGCAAAGGTGTAATCCCCCTTGCAAGAGCAGCCTCTTTGAGCATCTCGGGCTTACTGGATTTTGGATTATCAGGCGGGCAAAAAACGGCAACAACTTCATCGCCGCGATCTAAAAAAGCATCTAATGCTGCCTTACCAAAATCTGCACTCCCAATCAACGCCACCCGCATATTAAATAACCTTATCGTGACGCAGAGAAATTAATTCATCAGTGCTAAAGCCTAGTTCACTCAGAATCTCATCAGTATGCTCACCCAGCAATGGTGAACGAGTGACTACTGTCTCGCTATCGGACATCTTGATTGGATTTCCAACCGTTAAATACTTTCCGCGCGTGGGATGATCTACCTCAACAATCGTGCCTGTATCGCGCAGTGATTGCTCTTGTGAAAGCTCTTTCATGGAAAGGATGGGGCCACAAGGAACATCGTATTTATTTAAGATATCCATCACTTCAAATTTACTCAGCGTCATCGTCCACTTTTCGATTTCAGCAAAGATAGACATCAGTCGCGGTAGGCGCGCCAGAGGAGTGGCATATTCATGGTCGGTAATCCACTCCTCTTTACCAATCACCTTGCAAACAGCCTCCCAAACAGGGGCTTGCACAACAACATAAATATACGAATTCGGATCAGTTTCCCAGCCTTTGCATTTCAAAATCCAACCGGGTTGACCGCCACCAGAGGCATTGCCTGCACGAGGTACAGAGTCTCCAAACTCACCATTAGGGTACTGGGGATATTCTTTGAGAGTGCTGTTACGCTCTAGACGTTGTTGATCCCGTAGCTTCACGCGACAGAGATTGAGCACAGAGTCTTGCATCGCTGCCAATACTTTTTGACCGCGACCAGAATGGGTGCGCTGATATAGGGCAGTCACAATTCCTAAAGCCAAATGTAAGCCCGTCCCGCTATCGCCAATTTGCGCACCAGTAACCATGGGAGGGCCATCATCAAACCCAGTTGTAGATGCTGAGCCGCCAGCGCATTGCGCTACGTTCTCATATACCTTACAGTCTTCATAAGGACCGGGACCAAAACCCTTAACGGAGGCCATGATCATCATAGGATTAAGTTCTTGAATCCGCTCCCAAGAAAATCCCATACGATCTAAAGCTCCTGGCGCAAAGTTTTCCACCAAGACATCGCACTCTTTTATCAAACGCTCAAGTATTTCTTTCCCTTTTTGGGTTTTTGTATTGACCGTAATGGAGCGCTTGTTATGGTTAAGCATTGTGAAATATAAGCTATCCGCATCGGGAATATCACGCAACTGACCCCGAGTAGCATCGCCTTCACCAGACTTTTCCACCTTAATGACATCTGCCCCAAACCAGGCGAGCAACTGAGTACAAGTTGGCCCAGATTGAACGTGCGTGAAGTCGAGGATTTTGACCCCCTCTAATGCTTTTGCCATGATTTAAGTCCTAATAAAATTGAAATTTTTAAATTGGTCCAATTTTACCAGCGAGGGATCGCGATAGATTACACATGCCCAAATTTTGGGCATGTGGGGATATAAAACTAGATAAGTTCCATATCAGCTCAGGGCTGCAGGGATTGAAGGTCTGACAGTTGTTTTTTCAAAGCGCGCTCTTCTGCGAAGCGCTCGGTTTCATCCCGAATTACTGCAGCAACCCCAGTAGCCTGATGATTTTCATCAAAAAGCATCCCAACGGTAAATGCAATAGAGAGAATTCGCCCGTCTTTATGTTTAGCTGGGACCTTAAGCAAAGAAGATCCATAACGAGTGGTTCCCGTTGCCATAGATTTCGCGTAACCTTCGTTATGCCTTGGACGTTGACGCTCAGGAACAATCAGATCCAGGGTATTTTCTAAGGCCTCCTCTTCGGTATAGCCAAAAATTCGAGTAGCAGCCGCATTCCACAGCACAATTTTTTCGTTAGCATCCGCAACAACAATGGCATCGCCAACGCAGTCGATAAGATGATTAAGATCGATAGTAGTTTTCATATAGGTAGTCTATAGAGTTTAATAAGGCCTGGTGAAATAAAAAAAGGCGCTCACAAGGAGCGCCTGAAGAACTAAAGCAAATAAATACTTTTTTTATTAAACCGCTTTTGCTTCATGTAATTTAGCAATTTCTTCTTTGCCATAACCTAGATCAGCCAATACTTCATCAGTATGCTCACCCAATAATGGTGATGGACCAACTTCAATTTCCAAATCCGAGAATTTGATTGGGCTACCGATTGTCAAATATTTGCCGCGAGCTTTGTGGTCAACTTCAACGATCGAACCACTCTTACGTAAGTCTGGTGAGTTTGCCAATTCTTTCATTGACAATACAGGCGCACAAGGAATATCGAACTTGCGGAGAATGTCCACAGCTTCGTATTTAGTCTTGTCTTTGAGCCACTCTTCAATCGTTGCGAAGATATCAAAAATCTTATCTTGACGAGCTTCTGCAGTCATATAAGCTGGATCAGTTGCCCACTCTGGCTTACCAATAGCTTTGGTAATTGGCTCCCAAGCGTGACCTTGGATAGTGAAATAGATATACGCATTAGGATCTGTTTCCCAGCCTTTACACTTCAAAACCCAGCCTGGCTGACCGCCACCACCAGCATTACCACCACGAGGTACTACATCACTAAATGTACCGTGTGGGTATTGTGGATACTCTTCGAGGTAACCGATTTTATCCAAGCGCTGTTGATCGCGTAATTTCACGCGGCAGAGATTCAATACGGCATCTTGCATTGAGCAAGATACTTTTTGACCTTTACCAGTTTTTTGACGCTGCATTAATGCAGTCAAAATACCAATGGCCAAATGCATACCTGTATTTGAATCACCTAGGGCAGCAGAAGAAACAGTTGGAGGACCATCCCAGAAACCAGTTGTGGAAGCAGCACCGCCAGCACATTGAGCAACGTTCTCGTACACTTTTAGGTCTTCGTATGAATGGCCATCACTAAAGCCCTTTACAGAAGCCATAATCATTTTTGGATTTAATTCTTGAATACGTGCCCAGCTAAAGCCCATGCGATCTAAGGCGCCTGGTCCAAAGTTTTCCACCATGACGTCAGAATTCTTAATCATTTTCTCTAAAACTTCTTTACCTTCTTGAGTTTTAGTATCGAGAGTCAAGGAACGCTTATTGCCGTTTAGCATTGTGAAGTACAAAGCATCTACACCTGGAATATCGCGCAACTGACTACGAGTAACGTCACCTGAACCTGGACGCTCAACCTTGATCACATCTGCGCCATACCAAGCCAATAACTGAGTACATGCAGGTCCCGCTTGCACGTGTGTGAAATCGATAATTCGAATGCCTTCTAATGGTTTAGTCATCTTGCTTCTCCTTGAAATTACTTATCTGGTTTTGAAAAATTATTTTTTAGCTGTGGATGGGTTTAAGTTTGTTAAACGTCCACTCTCAGTTCCCGCGGTCTCATCAATGACTGCATTGATGAGCGCTGGTTTACCTTCCGCAAGAGCTTGTGTTAGCGCCACTTCTAATTCAGCCGGTGTTGTGACGTAGTAACCAACGCCACCAAACGCCTCAATCATTTTGTCGTAACGCGCATTTTTAACAAATACTGTTGGAGCCACATCAGCGCCGCCCGTTGGATTCACATCGGTACCACGATACACGCCATTGTTATTGAAAACTACAGTGGTAATTGGTAAGTTATAACGGCAAATTGTTTCAAGTTCCATGCCACTAAAACCAAATGCGCTGTCACCTTCAACTGCTATGGTTGGTAGGCCACTAGTGACGGATGCGCCGATCGCATAACCCATACCAATACCCATGATTCCCCATGTGCCGGAGTCAAAGCGTTTGCGTGGCTTATACATATCTACGATCGCACGGCAAAAATCAAGTGTATTCGCACCTTCATTTACCAAGTTCACATCTGGGTTTTTCTTGATCACATCACGAATAACGCGCAAGGCGCCATGGAAGTTCATTGGTGAAGCTTCTTTGGCTAAAGTCTCAGCCATCTTTGCTAAGTTCTTATCCTTCTTCTCAGTAATAGCGTTAATCCATTCAGCGCTTGGCTTAGGAACGCCTGCAAGGCCTTTGATGAGCTCACCAACGCAAGACCCAATATCACCAATTAGTGGGGCATCAATTTGTACATTGCTATCAATTTCATTTGCCTGAATGTCAATCTGAATAAATTTCTTAGGCTCTTTACCCCAAGTTTTGCCTTTACCGTGCGCTAACAACCAATTCAAGCGGGCGCCAACCAAGAGCACAGCATCAGCTTCAGCCAACACATAAGAGCGAGCTGCAGAGGCAGATTGCGGATGGTTATCTGGCAACAAGCCTTTAGCCATCGACATTGGCAAGTAAGGAATGCCTGATTTTTCAACCAAGGCACGAATATCAGCATCAGCTTGAGCATATGCAGCGCCTTTGCCCAAAAGGATCAATGGACGCTTAGCGCCCTTCAAGACATTAAGTGCACGCTCGACCGCATCAGCCGCTGGAATTTGGCGTGGAACTGGATCAATGACCTTGAAGATGGACTTCTTAGCTTCTTCAACAGGCATTGTTTGACTGAGCAACTGTGCGGGTAAGTCTAAATAAACGCCACCTGGACGACCTGACACTGCCGCACGAATGGCACGAGCAAAGCCAATGCCGATATCTTCAATGTGGTTAATGCGGTACGCAGCTTTACAGTATGGTTTAGCTGCATTGAGCTGATCCATCTCTTCGTAGTCGCCTTGCTGTAAGTCAACGATTTCGCGCTCACTAGAGCCGCTAATCAAAATCATTGGGAAACAATTTACGGTTGCATTAGCAAGCGCTGTTAAACCATTTAAAAAGCCAGGAGCAGAAACAGTCATGCAGATACCGGGCTGTTGCGTCATGTAACCAGCAATCGCCGCAGCATTACCAGCATGTTGCTCATGACGAAAACCAATGAATCGAATCCCCTCAGCTTGCGCCAAACGACATAAGTCTGTAATCGGAATACCAACTAGTCCAAAAATAGTATTGAGATCATTTGCCTTCAATGCATCAATGACGAGGTGAAAGCCATCGGTTACTGCTACGTTTTGATTGTCTGTTGTCATAGAATTCTTAGGTTAATTACATCGTATGAATATAAATAGTATTTGATGTAATCTAGCTTGCGCTAACCGTCTCCAATTAAGTTATTAGTGTTACCACGGGTAGGCAAGTAAGCACCCCCGTTTAGGCTGAATTGAATCTTAGCCCTCAGCGCGCTAATTCAACATTGATTTTGGTCAATTTCCCTCGAAATCTCATGCAGACAAGGGTTTTGATCTAGACAAAAAGCTCTTTGTGCTTAGTTTTAAGGCGGCTTAGGGTCTCAGGAGAAAGATTGAGATAAGCGGCTAACTCCTTTTTAGGGAGAAGCTCAAATAAATCTTCATATTTGCGCAGGAATCGCTCCACCCTACCTGGGGCGTCAAGCATATGTAAAGTAATTGTATGGGCCATGATTTCACTCATTAAGCGCATCACTTCAAACTCAAAACTTTCTTTAAGGGGCTTATGCTCCTCTAGGAATTCAGCCCATTTCTTCATAGGCATTCTTGCCACGCGCGCCTTGGTCACGCAGGCAATGCTGTAGGGGGCAGCAGTCTTTAAACGCCACGCTGCATAGCTCGTTTCAATATCTTTTTCGATGGCAAAACGCAAAATCATCTCTTTTGCATCTGCGCTAGAAACAATGCGCTTTAAGATGCCATCTAAGACGAAGTACTGCTCCATCTGATGATCGCCCTGATGGAGCAAGATGTCTGATTTTTTCAGCTCTGAGATCTCTAAATCACGCTCTAATTCAGCCAACACCTCTGGATCTAAGCTTTTTAGCACGGCATTTTGGCTAAGCTGCAAACGAATCAGGTTTTTTTCTGGATGCTTATCTAATACGGTCATAAATCCTTAACTCCAATCCCTCTATTGTAGGTGTTTTCTTGATCTAAATCAGTCTTTGGGTCTGTGGGACTAAGTTAGAATCTGTGAGTCGTGGTGCTTTATTGCAGTGCAATAGAGTTAAACGGGAAACACTAAACGTGTGCTGCCCCCGCAACGGTAAGTAAATGCAGCCGTAATTTTTGATTATGGCTGTCAGGAATCTGACAAAGCCACTGTGCGCGTCAATCGCATGGGAAGGCCAGATTCTGAGATTTACAGCCCGGATACCGGCCATGACAGGTGGAATTTTGCGGACGGGGAACTTCGCGCGCCGATGAAGTGTCCTTGGCCGTCTTGGTCACGGTAGCCCATTGACGTCTGAACTCTCTAAAGTGAAATTCTGTTCAACCCAGCTTACGGGGAAGTGAGCTAGGTGATCCGAAAGCAGAAAGTTCATCATGAATCAGCAGTTCAGCATTACAGCGGTAGGAGCATTGCGCTCTTCGCTCTGCGGAGCCATTCTTGCGCTCCACTCCTTCGTAGCTATTGCTCAAGCAAACCAATCTACAGTCATCGTCACAGGCTCACGATTCGAGGAAAACCTCAATGAAGTACCGGCTAATGTGAAAGTGATAACACGCGATGAGATTGATGCGTCTACATCAAACAACATTCCAGATGTGCTGTCGCAAATTGGTGGGCTCAATTTACGTAATTTCAATGGTGGAGGCCAACTAAATCTCGATGCGTCCGTAGACATGGGTGGTTATGGCATCACAGCAAACAGCACTACTCTGATATTGGTGGATGGTCAAAGAGTAAACCCAATAGATTCCTCATCAGTCTTCTGGGAATCTATTCCCCTCGATTCAATCGACCGTATCGAAATTCTTCAGGGTGGCGCAAGCGTGCAGTACGGCAACGGCGCTGTTGGGGGTGTAATCAACATCATTACGAACGGCAATACCTCAAAACTCAATCAAGCGAGCGTAACTTATGGGAGTTTTGGAACGCTGATTAATAATGCCATTCTGCGCGATTCCTATGAGAGCACCACGTATCAATTAACCGCCAATACTTCCAACACCAATGGATGGCGTCAAAATTCAGCGGCCAATGCGTACGCATTTGATGCTAAAGTAACGCAAAAATTTAGCGGTATCGATAAAGCTTATATCGACTTGTTTTACGGCTACACAAATGAGCAATTGCCAGGCGCCGTTCTAGGTCAAGTGGGTGGCGGCAATCCGCAAGCAGCCTTCTTTAAGAATATTGGCTCAAGCTCCACTGTCAATAATTCAGGAGTCAGATTTGGGGGCACTAAGGAGTTAGCAGAAGGCTATTTAAGTGAACTTGATGCCTCGTACACCAATAGAACCGTATTCTTTAACTATCCTTTCTTCGATACCGATCCAGCAGTAAATACTTCAACAGGATCCCCAGTCTGGTCTAACACCAGCAATACACTTTCAGGATGGCAGCTCAATCTTTCCCCGCGGATCAAGGCCGACTTTGGCCCCATAGCCACCATCATTGGTTACGAGTTTAATAAGGCCTCTCAAGGCTCGATTGGGTCATATGGCCCAAATCAACTTAACAGTTATATGATTCCATTTGGCTATGTAAATAATCCGACCAACCAAACTAACAATGTTCAAAGTGCCTCATTACTAAATCAATCCGTGTATGGGCTTCTTAAATTGCCAATTACAAACGGCATTAACTTTACTGGGGGAGCTAGGCATCAGATACAGCAAGCGAGCACTTATTTTTCTGGCATACGTTCGATTGATGGAGCATCAACCGCAAATCAAACTTTTTCAGCAAATGCTGGCGATGCTGCCTTCAATTTTAATTACGCAAAAAACCAAAGCCTTTATTTAAAGTGGAATCAATCCTATCGTTTCCCAAATATTGATGAATTTTGGGGCTCTGATCCAGCGACTGGAAGCCAAGTTTTCAATGGCATCCTCAAGCCACAAACAGCCCAAACCTATGAAGTTGGAGGGAACTGGATGCTGAACACCATAAGGATAAATGGCTCGGTCTTTTCATCAGTTTCTCAAAATGAAATCACTTTTAATCCATCCACGGGTGCCAACTACAACTCACCATTTAATATTAACCGCCGAGGAGTGGCATTAAATTCATCGGCGAATATCACAAATCGCCTGAGTATTGCTGGTGGGGGTAAGTTTCAACGGTCTTACTATGCTGATGGTCCTTACACCGGCCAAACAATTCCAGTCGTCCCTAACCTCACCTTAAATGCTAGAGCGAACTATTCCATAAACCAAAACTGGTCTGTTGGGGGTGTAGTTAATTATGTAGGAACTCAACACTACGACGCTACACCCGGCTTATATAGCTCCTTAACGCCCATGCCCTCCTATACAGTTGGTGATGTATTTCTAAACTATAAAACGGGTGGATGGGATAGCAAATTCATGATTAAGAACGTTGGAAATGCGCTTTACTCAACTTATGGTGGCTTTACGAGCGTCCAAATGGCGGATGGTTCTTTTGCCAATAGTTATTTTTACTATCCAAGCGATAAAAGATCGTATTTCTTTACAACCAAATATACTTTTTGACAGCTGTAATGGATTTTGAGTCGGAGCTACAATGGACACATGCGCGAGCTGATCTCACCTAATACGCCATCCAATACAGATTCATCTTCCCTTACAAGGGAAGACCTGTCTGCGGCCATCAAAAGAATAGCGACCAAGGTTCAGTTGATTGCGGATGCGGTAAATGGCTTATGCCACGATCGAGCTCAGCTCGAAGGAAAAATTGAGGATGCTCAACAACGTATTCAACATATTTTGAGCCGCCTGCCGGAACAAAGTGATGGTCGCCAGCTGAACCTGCTCGGCCAAGTCGTTGCCCCACCAATCCCAGAGGATGACAATGAGCCAACAACGCATTGAAGTAACCCTCGCGGGCCAAAAAATTACCTTGGCCACTAGTACAGAGCATGAACCCCTGTTGCGAGCTGCTTGCACGCTGGCTGATGAGCAAATCCAATTAGCAATTAAAGGTGGTAATCGCAGCATCGAACGCGCCAGCATGATGGCAGCCATTAAAATCGCAGGCGATCTCATTACTTTGCAATCCACCACCAAAACCGATACCGCATCAGACACCCTTTCAACTGTTGATTCCGAGGAGATATCAAAACTTCACGGCGAGATTCGATCACTTGAAAATCAGGTGGACAACTTGATGCAAACTCTTTCCCTGCCTGGTTCGCCAAGGCCAATAGTTCCTTGAACCGATGCGCAAGCATCAGGAACGATCTTTACCTTGTGGGCGTGAGCGTTTTGAAACTTCACAGTGGCAGCCTAGCGCTGTTCACTCCCTGTTGCTCTTAATGCACCCAAAGCAGCGTAGCCGTTCCACCTTGAACCCTAGGGTTCGGGATGCCGGCCTAGCGGCTAAGGCGGGGAATTCATGTCAATAACGGATATTGCAATGCTTATGTTGTGCGGTAGCATCTCTGGTTTTTTAGCTGGACTGCTAGGCATCGGTGGTGGAATGATCCTAGTGCCATTCATGATTCTAGTTTTTAATCATTTAGGCTTTAATCAGAATCTTATTGTGCACATGGCAATTGCCACTGGTATGGCAACCATTTTGTTTACTACTACCTCAGCAATTTGGGCGCATCATAAGCATAGCTCTATTGATTGGAAGTTGGTGACAGCCTTAAGTCCAGGAATGGTATTGGGCGGCCTCGTTGGCGGTAGCAAAATCTTTGAGGCGATTGATACCTCCTGGCTTTCATTAGGCTTCGCCCTATTTATCGTCTACACATCTATTCAGATGATTATTAACAAAAAACCGACTGGTGGCAGAGATCTTCCTGGGCCTGTTGGCCTATTTTCTTTCGGCGCCTTTGCTGGAGTATTGGCAAGCCTAGTGGGTGCTGGTGGCGCATTTATTACAGTGCCATTTATGCTGTGGTGCAATGTAAAACCACACACTGCGATGGCAAGCTCTTCAGGACTAGGATTTCCAATCGCTGCAGCAGCGACAATTGGTTACATGTATGGCAGCTGGGGAAACCCCGACTTACCCGCCGGATCTTTAGGATTTGTATACCTACCTGCGGTGCTCTGCATTGTAGTAGTCAGCGTATTTACTGCCCCAATCGGTGCAAAGATGGCCAGAAAACTCCATGTTGCTCACTTAAAACGCATCTTTGGTGTGATGCTATTTATCCTTGCAGCCTTCATGTTTAATGAAAGCCGCAAGGCATTTGGCTATTAAGTTAACTGGTATATTGCTGACGCAAAATATTCTTCTGTACTTTACCCATCGCGTTACGAGGTAAGTCAGCAACAATCTCTAAGCGCTTAGGTATTTTGAAGTTCGCTATTTGTGTTTTCAGGTCCGCAATCATGGCCTGAGCATCTAGCTTAGCGCCCGCCTTTGGCACCACCACTGCCATGACTGCCTCGCCAAAGTCGGGATGCGGAATGCCAATCACTGCGCTCTCATTAACACCCTCCATATCATCAATGAAGCTTTCAATCTCTTTTGGGTAGACGTTATAGCCACCCGAAATAATGAGATCCTTACTACGACCAACGATACAGAGGTAATCCTTAGGTGCATTACCACCATTGGCAGCGCCGCCCCAGCGACCAACGTCACCAGTCTTGAACCAGCCGTCCTTAGTAAACTCTTCAGCAGTCTTTTCTGGCATATGCCAGTAGCCTTTGAATATGTTTGGACCCTTCACCTGAATACTGCCGATCTCATTAACGCCACAGGGCTCGTTTTTTTCGTTAACTACGCGCACCTTAACCCCTGGTAAGGGCAGACCAACAGAACCGCCAACACGCTTTCCCTTATAGGGGTTGGAAACTAGCATCACTGTTTCACTCATGCCATAGCGCTCTAAAATAGGCTGGCCAATCACTTCTTTAAAGGTGTTAAATGTTTCCGTCAGCAATGGGGCCGATCCTGAAACAAACAAGCGCATATTGCGAGTCACCGCTTTAGTAAAACCTTTATCTGCCAACAGGCGTACATAAAAAGTAGGTACACCCATCATGACTGTGGACCGTGGCATATGGTGAATCAGTGCTGCGGTATCTAAGCGAGGCAACCAAATCATCTTGCTACCATTAACCAATGCACCATGTGCCGCTACAAATAAACCATGCACATGGAAAATAGGCAGCGCATGCAAGAGCACATCACCTTTCTTCCACCCCCAGAATTTTTGTAAAACCTGAGCATTGCTGCTCAAGTTTTTATGGGTCAGCATCGCCCCTTTACTGCGCCCTGTGGTACCAGATGTATAGAGTATTGCAGCTAAATCATCATCTTTTACAGCCACCGTTTTGAACTTATCACTTTGAATGCCAGCGCGCTCAAGCAAGCTTCCTGAGCGATCATCATCCAAGGTCAAAACATGTTTGGTCCCCGCCTTGAAGGCGACCTTAGAAACCCAAGAAAAGTTTTTGCTGCTACAAACCACTAATGCAGGCTCGGCATTCTCAATAAAGTATTGAATTTCGGCAGCTTGATAAGCAGTGTTAAGTGGTAAATAAACGTATCCGGCACGGATGGTCGCCAAATACAAAAATAAAGCCTCTGGTGACTTTTCCACTTGGACAGCAACACGTGAACCCACCGGCAACTTAAGGCTCTTGAGAAAATTAGCCATCTTGGCAGTTGCCCGCTCCAGATCGCTCCAAGAGTAATAGAGGCCATCATGCGTTTCAATTGCGCACGCTGTTTTATCTTTCGGAAAACCTTTTTCCAATACTGAATACAAATTCATGAATACATTCCTTGAGTTCTTGGTTTCTTAAGCTAGGGGCGTGCCCATTACCCAGTCTGATAAGCCAGTTGCAATTTGTGGGAAGAAACATAGCAACACCACTGAGAAAATCATAATGGCTACAAAAGGCATAACTCCGTAAATGATTTCTCGCAAAGTAATATCAGGAGCAATATTTTTAATAACAAAAATATTGAGTCCGACAGGGGGATGTATAAGTCCAGTCTCCATCACAATGGTCATCACTACACCGAACCAAATTAAATCAAATCCAGCGGCACGTAGTGGGGGCAGAAAAATAGGCGATGTCATCAATATGATTGAGACAGGGGGCAAAAAGAATCCCAGGACAATCACCATCGATAAAATAGCCGCGAGCAAGACCCAGCGTGAGGTATTTAAATCAACAATAGCCTGAGCTGCCGTCTGACTTAAATGCAAGTAGCTCATGACATTGGCAAAAAGCAAGGACATGCCAATAATAAACATCAGCATGGCTGATTCTCGAATGGTGACATCTAAGAGCGGGTACAAGTCTTTGAAACGCCACATGCGGTAAATAATCGCAATCAGCAAAAAAGCAAATACAGCGCCTAAGCCGGCAGTTTCTGCAGGCGTGGCATAGCCACCATAGAGGGCAACCATCACACCAATCAGTAGAACTAAAAATGGCAAGACCCTAGGCAATGAACTAATCTTTTGCTGCATGGTATACGTCTGACGATCCAAAATTGGCGTTGAGACGGAGTTAACAGTAAAGGCCTCATAAGCTAGCGAATACTCTTTACGAAATCGATAAATAGTGTAAGCCGAAAAGAACAGCACCAACATTACTCCGGGGCCGATCGCTGCTAGGAATAATCTTCCCAGTGATTGCTCAGCTGCAACAGAATACAAAATCATCGTAATGGATGGTGGCAGCAAAATACCGAGCGTTCCGCCTGCAGCAATTATTCCGGCCGCAAATCCCGGTGAGTAGCCACGCTTACGCATTTCTGGAATACCAGCGCTACCAATCGCAGAACAAGTTGCGGGGCTAGATCCTGCCATCGCAGCAAATAATGCGCAAGCAAATACGTTAGCAACTCCTAAACCCCCAGGAATCTTACCCATCCATACATGCAGGGCATCGTATAAGTCCTTACCCGCACGCGAGCGCCCAATTGCAGCGCCCTTCAATATGAAAAGTGGGATGGACATTAAAGTAATGCTCGACATTTCTTCGTAAACGTTTTGCGCAACCGTATCCAGCGAGGAAGCTGGCATGAAGAAATACATAAAAATAATTGCCACAATCCCTAAGGCAAAAGCAATCGAAATGCCCGAGAACATAATAACTAAAGTTACTATCGCAAATAAAATACCAATTGTTAATACGGACATAATCAATGGCCCCCGCTAACTAGATTAGAGACCGCGTCTTTTCTGATAAAAATTTGTAAAAAAAGCTGGACAGTTAATAAACCCATCCCAGCAAACATCATGGCATAGGGTATCCAAAGGGATGGGGCCCAAGTGGAATTCGTTACCTGGCCATCTACCCAAGCCTCTACCAATAAATCCCAAGTCTTCACTGAAAAGAAAGCAAAGAATGCGCAGGAAATAACATCAATCACAACTCTGCGAACACGATTAACTCCATGAGGTAAGAGACCTTCAATCGCAGAAATTCCAATATGGCCACGCTTTTCTTGCACATATGAGCTACAAAGAAAGGTAACGCCCACCAAGCAAAATAAGGCAGCCTCATCTTGCCAGTCATTAGCCATATGGAATAAACCACGAGACATGACGCTATAACTCAAAATCAGTGCAGCCGCCATGAGCGCAATAGCCCCCAAGAGAACGATAAATTTATTGAGTGCGGACATCCATTTGTCAGCGGTTCGTAGAAGGTTCATCATCTTATGAAAGTTTTTCAGCGGAGCGCATCATTGCAGCGCAAGTTTCGTTACGATCTGAAAACTCTTTCCATGCAGAGGATTTAGCAACGGCCTTCCATTTTTCTATAGCCGACAAATCCAACTCAAATACTTTATTACCCGCTTTGGCAAATGCGATAGATGCATCAATATCATCTAACTTAGCCTGTTCTGTGCCAAACTTTTCCATATCCGCACCAACGGCCATAATGATATCGCGCTGATTTGCAGGCAATGAATCAAAAATAGTCTTTGACATCATGAGTGGCTCCAACATATACCAGTAGGATTTGTTTTTAGCCGAGGTAAAGTTTTTAGTGAGCTCAGCTAGCTTAAATGACATTAAGCTAGCTGAAGATGTATAGGCTGCCTCTAAAGAGCCTGTTTGAACTGCTTGATAGATTTCATTAGAAGGAATAGATGTCATCACGGAACCGCCTGCAGCCTTTAACATGGCATCAAATTCGCGACTGCCCCCGCGCACCTTTACACCTTTGATGTCATCAGGAACAATAATTGGACCAGAGCGTGTTGCCACGCCACCTGCCTGCCACACCCAACTCACAATAACGATACCCTTTGATTCCATCACCTTATTGAGGATCTTGCCTACTTCAGCATTCTTCCAGCGCGCGCCTTGCTCGTAACTGGTCACCAAAGCTGGCATCAAACCAATATTCGCCTCTACAACTTCTCCGCCGGCATATGGCATAGGATAAAAACTGAAGTCAAGCGCGCCTTTACGTAAGGCGCTAAATTGCGCATTCGTCTTCATTAAGGAAGACTGTGGGTACACGTCAAACTTCAATGCGCCCTTAGTTCTTTTGGTGACCTCATCTGCAAACTTTTTACAGAGACGATCTCGGAAATCTGTTCCGCTAGGAAACTGATGGGAAATTTTCAAACTTTTTGAGCTGTCTTGCGCCCAGGTGGGTAAGTTGTATCCAGCAAGAGACGCGCCCGCTGCACCCAGCAATAATTGACGGCGTAATTGGCTAACTTGTTCTGAGTCTGTCATTTTGATCTCCTAATATTTTTTATATATTTATATCAACTTACAAGCAATCGATGGATTGCGCATTCACAACCGTAAGATTTTAATCCCTAATCTACTAAGCTCAACCTATAGAGATAAACCCTAATCACGTAATTTAGATAGTCATCAATTTAGAAACGGCGCGGGAATACATAGCCTCACCATTAGCAAAACGCTCGTGATTTTCCTCAACAGATCCCAGGTCATACAAGTAATTGACCATGAGTCCAGCCGATTGACGCAATCCTTTCCGCGAAAGATCTCCAGCCCAATTAATTTGATGTAATTTTGCGCCATTACCCAGGTGAAACTTCGCCACTGGATTGCCTTGTCGACCCGTTGAGCCCAATGCTAAATAGATGCTTACAAGACAAAGCAAAGCATCTTTTTCTTTTTGACTTGCCTGATCAGGGTGCCAGCCGCCACTCAGGCGCTCACTCCAGGATCGCGTTGCCAAATCTAAAGTGGCTAAGGCCTGTTCACGGGCGACTTTAACGGGTGGCTTCAATTTTTCTGAAGCCGCATCACCCAAGTTGGCACCTGCCGCAACCCAGTCGATGAAACCAGGAACCGGGGAAAGTGTAATAAATGTTTTCAGGCTAGGGAATTCCGCCTGCAATTCTTTTGCAACTCGCTTGATCAAAAAATTCCCCATGGAAACACCACGTAAACCAGGCTCACAGTTGCTTATGGAATAAAAAGCGGCAACCTTAAACTGAGATACCTGCTCTACAGTTTCTGCCTTCTTGTCTACTAGTGGAGCAATCACCGAAGGAATTTCAGGCAGCAAAGCCACCTCAACGAAGATCAATGGCTCATTAGGCAATTGAGGATGAAAAAATGCAAAGCAACGACGATCAGGCTGTAGGCGTCGACGAAGATCATCCCAACCATCAATCGCATGCACCGCCTCATGTTGAATTAACTTTTCTAGCACTTCTGCAGGAGATTTCCAGTCAACCTGATGCATCTTCAAAAATCCCGGATTAAACCAAGAAGACAGTAGATGCCTCATATCAAAGTCCACTGCCGTGAACTCTGGTTTTTTATCTAGAATTTGCAACAGATCACGGCGCATCTCCACTACGGCCGCAGTTCCCTGACTTGCGCGATTCAGGCGACGAAATAATTCCTGGCGTGGGGCTTCAACAACACGTTGCAGATGGACATAGTTACGGGCATTAGCTTCGGCAGCATAACTTTGGGCAGCCTTCATTACTGCATCTGCATTGGGATTTAACTTTTCAAAAATAAAACCAAAGAATTGGATGTGCTGGTCTTTGCTTAATTTACGATAGTTTGTCACCACATCGTCAGCCATGCTAATGGCATTGGATTCGCCACGCTCAGAGATTAAGCGCTTGATTGCGTTATTTGCCTTAGACAAATTACGGGCTTTGGCTAACTTTTCAAGCATTTTTTATCTCTCACTGAAACGGGAAAACCAGAATGGAGGTATTTCTTTATTGTTAATGTATAGAGATACCCATGCAAAATCAATTAAGTTAAACGACTTATCATTAACTATAGGTTAATGGATAGAAAATGTGGTCTTAGCTAAATTATTGATTATTGCGATGCAGCATGCGGGCTTCCGCTGCCAAAGCTAATATATTAGGATTGGCTTCATTAGCTTTGAGATACATTAGCGCAATCTGCTGAGTCAATTCATACTTGGCCAATAAAGGGGTAAAAGCAATCGCATCTCCCATCAGATCTTTCACGCGCCCTGGCAACAACGTTCGACCCATTCCGCTGGCCACCATATTCATTAAAGAAAAAATATCACTGACTTTCATGACAACCTTTGGCTTAAAGCCCGCTAATTTAAAAACGTCATAAAAACCTGAGGTGGTAGCAAAGCCATCTAACAAAGTAAGGAATTTTTCCTCCTGAAAATCAGCAAGATCAATACGTTGCGGTCCAAGACTTTCATTCTTAGGAGACGCCAAGTAAAGCCTATCCTCAAACAAAGGCACCACTTGAATATCGTCAGGTAAATCATATTGAGGCAATGCCATGACAATTGCCTCAATATTGCCTTCCACGAGTTTTTTCATGAGGTCTTCGTTTGAGCCCAAAAATAAATCTATATCCAAGTCTGGCCTGCGAATCTTGGTTCCCATAATTAATTTGGGAATAATATTGGCCGTTAGGGAGTACATGGATCCTAGGCGAACTTGCCCCTCCTCAATTCCAGCCTTTGTTCTAGTACGCTTAATAACACGCTCAACATCAATGATTAGATCTGCCGCACTCTCTGCGAGGTACGTGGCCGTAGGCAAAGGCTTTAGCAATCGACCCACTTTAACAAACAGGGGGCAGCCCATCCCATCCTGAAGGGAGTGGAGGGCTTTATGAATACTGACTGAGCTGAGTTGAAATTCTTCAGCCGTTTTTGATAGGCTCCCCGTTCTCACAAAAGAGCACAGAATTTCTAATTTTCGAAGTGTGACCTCTTCGCTCAGCATGGGGGGTGCTATTTCGCTTTGCCTTGAGGAAATCTTAGCAAATAAACACCCAAGATGATCATAGGTACAGATAACCACTGCCCCATTGACAAGCCTAAGCCCAAGAGACCCAAAAAGGCGTCTGGTTCACGTGCAAATTCAACCAAGAAACGACACAAACCATAACCGAGCAAAAAAAGCCCAGAAACTTGACCAACCCGCCTTGGCTTACTGGAATATATCCATAAAACTATTCCCAACAAAACACCTTCACCCAAGAGTTGGTAGATTTGCGATGGATGACGCGGGATTGAATCCACCATTGGAAATACCATCGCCCAAGGTAAATCAGTCGGCCTACCCCATAACTCGCCATTAATGAAGTTACCCAAGCGCCCAAAGGCCAATCCAAAAGGAACTAGGGGGGCTACTAGATCGCTCACCACAAAGAATGATGTCTTACGCTGATGAGCAAACCAAGCCAAGGCCATTAGTACACCTAGTAAGCCCCCATGAAAGGACATGCCACCCTCCCAAATTTTGAGAATGCCTAAGGGATGAGATAAGTAGTAACTTGGCATATAGAACAAGGTATAGCCGAGTCGACCACCGAGCACTACCCCCAGAACTCCAGCGAATAAGAGATCTTCGAGATCCTTGTAGGTCCAGCCTAAAGTTTGGTATTGAGGCGCACGAATACGCAAACGCCCAAGCAATAAAAATTGGGCAAATGCCAAAAGATACATCAATCCATACCAATGAATTGCAAATGAACCTATACGAATGGCAGCTGGATCAAACTGAGGATGAATTAACATAAATAGAAAATGGCTTAGCCTTTAGATTGATCAAAGTTGTGTAGTTCATGACCTAAATCTCGATAGGCCTTATAGCGATCACGCCCAGCTAAACGCTCGGCCTCATTTATCGTAACTACTTCAACAACCCGAGGAAATCGTGCGAGCAATGTTGCAACATCTTTTGGCATCCGCATACCCAAGTGAATCATGACATCGGCATGGGGAATTTTGGCCAAAGCGGGAGAAGCAAAGTCATCCGTTAAAACAATCGGCGTCTCTGTTGCCGCATCATCCTCAATAAAACAATGGGGTAAAAAATCAACGCTACTAAACGTCCAAAGTAATTCATCTAATTTTTTTAGATCAGCCCGCTCACCAACCATCACAATATTTCTTACAGGCTCTCCCTCTGCGGTCGCGCTCCAAATCTTGCGCGCTAAACGACAGGCATATTCAAGCTTATCGTTTACATTGCTATGAAAATCAATTCTAGCCATCAATGATTGCCTTGCTTATCTTTTTGATGAGGTATTTACTTCTGCTCTAGCAAGAAATTCACCAGGAGCGGCACTGGACGACCTGTAGATCCTTTAGCCACACCACTCTTCCACGCGGTACCCGCGATATCCAAATGTGCCCATTTGTATTTTTCAGTAAAGCGTGACAAAAAGCATGCCGCAGTGACGCTACCAGCTGGACGTCCACCGATATTAGCAACATCAGCAAAATTCGATTTTAGTTGCTCATGATAAGCAGCGTCTAAAGGCAGACGCCATACAGTATCTAAGGAGGCATGTCCTGCTTTGGTCAAAGCATCTACCAAACCTTCATCATCTGAAAAAATACCGCTATGCACATGACCTAATGCAATGATGCAAGCGCCTGTAAGAGTTGCTACATCAATAACAAGCTTAGGCTTGAATCGTTCAACATAGGTTAGCGCATCACACAAAATTAGACGTCCTTCCGCATCGGTATTGAGAATCTCGATTGTTTGACCAGACATGCTTTTTACAATATCGCCTGGCCGAGTAGCTTGTCCCGAAGGCATATTTTCACAAGTAGGAATAACGCCAATGACATTCTTTTTTAACTTCATTGCACCAGCGGCATACATCGTGCCAATGACTGATGCAGCACCACACATGTCATACTTCATCTCATCCATAGCTTCGCCTGGCTTAAGTGAGATACCGCCTGTATCAAAGGTAATCCCTTTACCTACTAATACAATCGGAGCATCCCCTATTTTCCCGCCTTGATGACGCATCACAATAAATTGAGGAGGCATGTCGGAACCTTGTGCAACCGATAAAAACGAACCCATTCCCAATGCTTCTATTTGTTTGCGGCCTAGAACCTCTACTTTAAGGCCGACTTTTTTAGTAAGGCCTTGTGCAACTTTACCAAGGTAAGTCGGCGTACAAACATTAGGAGGAAGGTTACCCAAGTCCTTAGCCAGATTCATACCTTCGACCATGGCGGTTCCCTCCGCTACGGCAGCTTTAAGCTCCTTTGAACAAGCGTCATTTCCGGCAAAGATCAACTTGGCAAAAGTATCGGCTTTATCTTTTGCCTTAAATTTCATAGCTGGCTGACGCACGCCAAAACGATAAGCCTGATCGCCCGCATATTGAATAGTGAGGCGCACTTCTTCGGCAATTAATTCGCTTCGATGGCCCAATGCAAAACTAGGAATAAACCACAGCGCACTCTCAATAGAGCCACCGCTAAGTTGTTTTAGGGCTGCGCGTGCGAGCTTAGAGTAAGAAATCAAGCTACGAGCACCAGCAAGATGAAGATCACCTAAACTGACCAATAAGATTCGTTTTGACTTAATGCCTGCAGATAACCAGGATTTTTCTGCACGTAAGATACAGACTGAAGCCTGCTTTTCCTCCAAGTCACCAATGAGGTTCGCATGGGCTATTGCACCCCCCAGCAGCTGATCTAACTCCACTAAAAGGCCAGTCTTTGCCTTAGCGCTAGCTAATGCATCTAAATCAGCCTTGGTGTAGGCCATGACTAAACAATCTGTGCTTTGAGCTAGCAATAAGGCTAAGCTCGATTTCAGCAGTTTTGGGCTAGTTATGTCTGCTTGAGAGAAAATCTTGGTGCTAAATTGAATTGTCATGGTGGATTAAAGTGCTTTAAGTCGATTCAAGGAGGAAAATAAATGTTTATCCATTATCCTCCGACATGAGGATTCACCACTTTAGCAAACCCAAAAGCACTTACTGCCACTTTTAATTACATGATTTTTCAACAAGCCCTCCGCCGAGAACTCAGTTTCACTACTGGTGGCGTCTTTTTGGTCTTAGTTACCATCATGATTACCACTCTTGTGATCAGAATTTTGGGATTCGCCGCCAACGGTGCAGTAAACCCAGAAGACGCTTTAGTTTTAATTGCGCTAGCTACCCTTGGCTATATGGCAGTTTTGTTAACCGTCTCTCTGTTTGTGGCAGTATTAATCGTCTTAGTACGATGGTATAAAGATTCGGAAATGATAGTTTGGTTTGCCAGCGGCCTAAGTATTTCCAGCTTGATTGGCCCGATTCTCAGGTTTGCCACTCCACTCATCATCATCATTGCTTTTCTTGCACTTTTCGTATGGCCCTGGGCTAATCGTGAATCCACTTTAATCAGTCAGCGGTTTCAACAGCGCAGCGATGTCTCCATGGTGGCTTCAGGGCAATTTAAGGAATCTGCCAAAGCTGAGCGGGTCTTTTTTATTGAAGAACTAGATGTGGATAAAAAAGAAGTAAAAAATATTTTTGCTGCCGAATCAAAAAATGGACGCCTCAGTGTTGCGGTAGCCTCAACTGGGTTTATTGAAAATGTTGATGGCGGTGGAAAATCTATTGTTTTGCACAATGGTCGTCGCTATGAAGGCCTTCCAACGCAACCAGATTTTAGAATTTTAGAGTTTGCGGAATATTCAACCAATATTCGCAATAAAGAAACCATGGACCCAGCGCCACGGGATAGAGAAAAAACCGTCATGGAGTTATTGAATGATCCCAACCCTATTGCAACTAACCCCAATCGCGCAGAGCTCCTTTGGCGCATTGGACTGCCCCTGATGGCGCTTGGTCTTGTGCTGATTGCCATACCCCTGGCTTATGTGAACCCAAGACTAGGAAACTACACGGCTATGTTCTATGCAGTATTGATTTATTTAATTTATAGCAACCTACTTAACCTCACTCAAAACTTTGTTGCTCAAGGGAAGATTGATGCATTTATTGGGGTATGGCCCATCCATCTTCTTGCCCTTATTATTGCCTTTGTATTAATTCGGAATCGTATCAACCCTTCACTAAAATGGTGGCTTCGTCAATTACCAGCATCACTAGTTAAAAGATGAAGTATATTTTTCCTTACATTTATGAGCGTTATTTAGCTCGTCAAATTTACGCTGCTTTTGGCTTCATTCTCTTTGCCTTGGTTGCCCTCTTTTTATTTTTTGACATCTTAAGTGAGCTCAGCTCGATCAAAGGGGCTTACACACTGCCATTAGCCCTCCTACATGTGCTTCTGAGGGCACCCAGCCGGATTTCTGAAATTATTCCGATTGCCGGTTTGATTGGTAGCATTTATGTATTTGCCATGCTCGCTAGCCAGTCCGAATTTACGATTTTACGAATTGCGGGCCTAGATGCTAAGCGTGGGCTTATTACCCTAGCAAAAATATCGCTGCCGCTCATTTTATTTACGCTCATGATCAGCGAATGGGTTGGACCTTATACAGAAAATCTATCTGAAAAAATTCGCATGAAGGCCTTAGGCTCATCGTATACATCTCAATTTAAAACGGGGATCTGGGTTAAGGATCGATTGCGTGATGAGGATGGAAGTGGCCCCGTGCGCCCTGGCGTGCGTTATGTCAACGTGGGGAAAGTAGAAAAAGATAATGAAATTTTCAATATTCGGATGTATGAGTTTGACGCCGCTTATCACCTTCTCTCGATCCGCGTTGCCGCAACTGGTCGATTCGATCAAAGTGGCACTTGGATTTTAGATAATGCAACTGAAACCCGTTTTACAGAAACCAAACAGTCCGACCCACTAAATCCCGTTTATTCAGCTCAGACCTTTACTCACCCCATCATTACCCTGGAATCAGAGGTAACGCCAAAGATCTTAAGCGTCTTACTCGTAAGTCCAGAAAAAATGTCGATTATGAGTTTGGGCCGCTTTATTGCTCACTTACAAGAGAATAAACAGGATGCTCAACTTCAACTAATTACTTTTTGGAAAAAGGTAATTTATCCATTAACTATTTTTGTAATGCTTTCTTTAGCCCTACCATTCGCCTATCTCAAGGTGCGTGCTGGTGGCGTTGGCATTAAGGTCTTTGGTGGCATCATGCTCGGTATGAGCTTTCAGCTCTTTAACTCGCTCTTCTCTAATGTAGGTCTATTGGGGTCTTGGCCATCCCTGCTGACCGCCCTTACCCCACCGCTGCTTTACTTTTTACTGGCAATTTTTGGCTTGCGCTGGGTTTCAAAAGCTTAATATCTAAAATTCATATAGAATTTAATTCCTATATCGTTGTTGATATATAGAATGGAATCCCTATGAACCTGCACCAATTTCGTTTTGTCCGTGAAGCCGTCAGGCAGAACTTCAATCTCACTTCAGCAGCCAAGGCGCTTTTTACCTCCCAACCCGGAGTTTCCAAAGCAATTATCGAACTTGAGGATGAGCTGGGTGTGGAGATTTTCCGTCGCCATGGCAAGCGCATTAGATCCTTAACCGAACCCGGCAAACGTATTTTGGTTTCAGTTGAGCGTATTTTGGATGAAGTGGAAACTCTCCGACGTGTTGGGAAAGATTTTGCAAGTCAAGATCAAGGAAACTTTGTTATTGCTACTACACATACACAAGCACGCTATGCCTTACCTAAAGTGCTGACAGAATTTACGAAACGCTTTCCAAAGGTACGCGTCAGCATTCAACAGGGAAACCCTGGGCAAATTTCAGAATTGCTGATTCACGATCGCGCAGATATTGCGATTGCAACGGAGGGTATTGCTAACACTACTGGAGTCTTAGCGCTACCAGGCTATCAATGGCAACACGTAATCATGGTTCCTCTAAGCCACCCCTTGCTCAATCAGACAACTATTACCCTAGAAGAAATTGCCAAATATCCCCTCATCACTTATGACAAAGCATTTGCAGGGCGTAGCAAGATTGATGCCGCCTTTGCACAGCGTAATTTGAGTCCGGATATTATTTTGGAAGCGATTGATGCAGATGTCATAAAAACTTACGTGGAGGCTGGCATGGGTGTTGGCATTGTTGCAGGGCTTGCATATGACGCTGATAAAGATCGAAATCTGAAAGTGATCCCCGTGGGTCACTTATTTGGCAATAACGTGACGCATTTGGGGGTCAAGCAAGGCGCCTACTTACGGTCGTTTGTGTATACCTTCATTGAACTCTTCTCACCCACGCTTACGCGCAAAATTGTTGAGCAGGCGATGTCAAGCGAGTCGGATACCTACGAGATTTGAGGGGAGAAAGACTCTCTACAGTCATGGTCTTAACAAGGCTACAGAGTCTTTCCTTTTTATGCTATCTGGAAATACAATCAAATCAGCCAACAGCACTTGCAATGCAAACTCTAGCTTTCGCGAACGTCAACACCCTTCCAAAAGGCAATATATCCTGCGATGTTCTTTGCTGCTGATTTTGGCTCCGAATAGAACCAGGCGGCATCTTTATTTACTTTGCCGCTAACTTCAACATCGTAATAACTAGCGGTCCCTTTCCAAGGGCATACGGTAGTTTTATCGGATTTCTTAAAAAATTGCATATTTAAGCTAGAAGATGGAAAGTAATGATTACCTTCCACCACAATAGTCTCACCTGAATTGGCTAAAACTTCATTATTCCAGATTGCTTTCATTTGATCTCCTTGAGTGCAATGAGCATAAAGCAAATTAAGTTTTTCTGTTGTATAAAGAATATCCTCTTTGAAGAAATCATTGGCATAAAAATTCATGCAAACATCAGTTATCTCAGAAGAGATTAAACCGCTTCAGCAGCAAAGTTTTATTTCTGAAATTGAAATCGGGTTGCTTGCTAGGCCGGCTTATATTTCCCCGAAATTTTTATACGACCCTCTCGGGTCGCACCTTTTTACAGCAATCACATTGCTTCCGGAATACTATCCAAGTAATACTGAGAAAAATATTCTCGATCATTACGCAAATGAAATTTCCAATGTCATTGGTGCGAATGGAATCTTGATTGATTTGGGGGCTGGTAATTGTCAAAAGGCAGAAGCCCTTTTTAATTTAATCAAACCTGCCACATATGTAGCAATCGACTTTTCAGTTGAATACCTTGAAGAGGCGCTCAATAAACTTCAGGGAAAGTATCCGAAAATAAAAATGCGGGGCATTGGCATGGATTTTTCTAGGCAGCTAGAAGTTTTGGATTCAATACCAATGTCTCGAAGAACTTTTTTTTACCCCGGCTCAAGCATTGGCAACTTTCTCACATCAGAAGCCCGTAAGCTCCTAACTGAAATTAAAAACCAGACTGGCGATGGTGGCTTATTAATTGGGGTTGATTTAATGAAGGAAGATTTCATCTTAAGGGAGGCATATGACGATCCACTTAAGGTGACTGCAGCCTTCAATTTGAATATTCTGCGATCTGTTAATGCTCACCTAGGCTCCAATTTCAACGTGAAGCAATTTCAGCACTTAGTGAAAATAAATCACCAGGAAAATAGAGTGGAGCTTTACCTTCAAGCACTTGAAGACGTTACTGTTTCATGGCCGGGAAATAGTATATCCCTTAAGGAGGGAGACCTTATTCATACTGAAAACTCTCATAAGTACACTGTTGAGTCCATTAAACAATTACTAAAAAGTGCTGGTTTTGAATCGAACCAAATCTGGACAGATCCAAAACAATACTTTGCCTTGATCTATGCTCAGTAAACCCTCAGACAACCTAATTAAAAGCGATATCCTCTTGGAGCAATTTAATTACTCCAGAAAGTACTCTACTGACTTAGCGAGAAATCTAAGCCCGGAGGATTGCCAAGCGCAATCCATGGATGACGCTAGTCCCGCTAAATGGCATTTGGCACATGTCACCTGGTTTTATGAGGTTATGGTTCTCAAATCTTTTGAGCACGATTTTCATTTTTGGAACCCGCAGTTTGCAGTTTTATTTAATAGTTACTACAACGGGGTTGGAGATAAACATCCGCGACACCAGCGAGGATTATTAACAAGGCCTTCCCTTGAGGAAATTTTTCAATGGCGTAAGAATGTTGAAAGTAGAGTCACTGACCTTATTAAAAAAAATTCTTCCCCAGAGCTGCAATGGCTCATTCAATTAGGCATCAATCATGAGCAGCAACACCAAGAGCTCTTATTGACTGACATTACGCATTTATTTTTTACTAACCCACTACTTCCCGCCTACATCGATCAAGCTTTAAAAATATCATCACCTAAAGAGTTTAAATGGATCGAGGGTATCTCAGGATTAGTTAACATTGGCATTGATGATGAAGGATTTCACTTTGATAACGAAGGACCAGCGCATACTGCCTTTAATCAAACCCATTACATTGGGAGTCAATTAGTAACTAATGCGCAGTGGCTACTTTTTATAGAAGATGCAGGTTACCGGCAAGCGCAATGGTGGTTAGATGAAGGCTGGTCCTGGGCTCAGGCTGAAAATATTACTACCCCTTTGTACTGGAATATCAATGAGGAACGGCAATATTACCGATACTCCCTTTGTGGCAATGCGCCACTTGACCCTATGGCTCCAGTCTCTAACATTAGCTATTTTGAGGCAGATGCCTTTGCCCGTTGGGCCGATCATAATTTGAAAGAATTTTCTGGGGCTCGTTTACCCACTGAATTTGAATGGGAAGCTATTGCTAAAGCAGAGCCCACTTTAATTGAGGAACTGTTTGGTCGTGTCTGGCAGTGGACTAGCAGCAACTACAGTCCATACCCCCGATATCAGCCCTGGAGTGGTGCAGCTGGAGAATATAACGGCAAATTTATGGTTAACCAGATGGTTCTTAAAGGTAGCTCCGCCTTTACTACAGACGGACATTCAAGGGCAACCTATCGTAATTTTTTCCCAACCCATACGCGTTGGCAAATGACTGGTTTAAGACTCGCTAAAGATCATGTTTGACTTTGATTTACCCACCAGTAGGCTAGAAACTGATTCGATTCGCTGGGATGCGTTTGACAAGGAAAAAGCAATCCCTTTGTGGGTGGCTGATATGGACTTCCAGTCGCCGCCTTGTGTGATTGAGGCCCTCAATAATAGGGTTCAAAATGGGGTTTATGGCTACACCCATAGCCCGCTTCAATTAAATCGCATGATTGCCCAATACCTATTGGAACAATATCAATGGAAGATCGATCCAAGCTGGATCGTTATTTTACCCAGCGTTGTGTCAGGCCTTTATACAGCTGTAAAGCAACTCACAAACTCAGATGAAAACATCCTAGTCCCCAACCCCGTCTACCATCATTTAAGACTTGCCTGCAGTAGTTCAGAGCGAGAATTTCATGAAATGCCCTTGCAGTTACATGATGGGCGCTGGGTTTTCCCGACCGATTCATTACCAGACCTCATCACTCAAAACACCACCTTAGCGTTGTTCTGCAACCCTCAAAATCCTGGCTCAACTGTTTTTACTGAAAGTGAATTAAGGGAATTTGGAAATTGTTGTGTCGAAAATAATTTATGGATATGCTCAGATGAAATCCATGCCGGCTTAGTTTTAGATGAAGAGAAAAAACATATTCCATTAGCAAGCCTCAGCGAGGAAATTTCTAAAAGAACAGTTACCTTGATGTCTTTGAATAAAACATTTAATTTCCCTGGGGTAGGTCTTGCGTGGGCAGTTGCAGAAAATCCAGCGCTTCGAAAAGCCATTGGGGTGGGGCTTCATGAAACTATAGCCCCCCCTTCTTTATTTGCATACACTGCAACTATGGCAGCCATAACCAAGGGTGAGCCATGGCGGCAAGAGCTGATCAAGTACTTAAGAGTGAATCGCGATTTAATTCAAAACCGAATTAAATCCATTGATAAATTAAGCATTGGAAAAATGGAAGGAAGCTATCTAGCCTGGATTGATTGTAAAAATCTCAATCATCCAAATCCGTACCAATTATTATTAGATGCTGGATTGGCGACCTCACCCGGAAGTCAGTTTGGACAATCTGATTTTGTTAGGCTTAACTTCGGAACTCAAAAAAGTAGGTTAATTCAAGCATTAGATGTGATTGAATTTGCCTGCGCATAAGCATCAATATTAAAAAATAATTTCCTGGTGCTGTCTTCGCAATTAAAAAACCACCCTAATGAACTGAGCCCAAGAAGGTGGTTCTTGCAACCTTAAAATCAATTGATAAATTATGGCGTTACAACATGCCATACATTATTCACCCCATCACCAACCTTGTCCCCAGGATTCTTATCTTTCACAAAGAAATAAAGGGGCTTGCCTTTATAGGTCAATTGTTTCTGCCCATCATTACGATTGATTGATGAAAAGTCACCGGAAAGCTTAATGCCTGACTCTACATAAACTGGCGGCCAGTTATCAGCACAGGTGGACACGCACTCTGACCTACCCGAGCCAGCCTGATCTTTATCAAAGGTATACAGCGTTTTGCCATAACTACTGGTCAAAATTCCATGGTTAATTCTGACAAAATCCGATGATGCCGTCGTAACATCAGGCATACCAGAACAAGCCGCCAAAATGGCAGAAAATAGCAATGCAGCGAAAACTTTAAATTGGTTACTCATTTTTTTTCCTTAATGATTTAAGCGCTATGTTAGTTACCCGAACCCATTAAAGTCACCTCAATACGGCGATTTTGCGCTCTTCCTTCAGAGGTAGCATTAGAAGCAACTGGACTGCTCTCCCCCATACCCTGAGCGGAGATAAGACTTTGACTGACGCCCTTACGTATTAAGTAGTCAACCACGTTATCGGCTCTTTTAGAAGATAAATCAAGATTAGTAGCAATACCTTGATTACGCAGCTCCGCACCAATAGATACATTGTCGGTATAACCACGAACAACCACTTTGGTATTTTTAAATCCAGAAAGAGTTGGCGCCATCTTAGCTAAAACTTGCTCAGCCTTGGAATCCAGTTTATATCCACCCTCTGGGAATAAAATCTTATCGCGAATGGTAATTCGCAGCTCACCTTGAAGTTGTCGAATTTCAACCTCATCGCCTTGATAAGCTTGTTGAAGCTGACCATAAGCCTGATCTAGTGAATTGTATTTTTGCTCAGTTACGCATGCAGTTAAAAAGCCAACTGTTGCTATAGAAAAAACTAGTAAAGCTCGTCTAATTGAAATCATTTATCCCCCCCCAAATAGTCATGAAATTGAACCCCTGTATAAGGCTATCACAGTATATTGACGACTAGATGATAAATAAAGTTATGACCTTAAAGGCATTAGGTAAAACAAGATGGGCCTTTATGTGCACAGCAGCATCCTCCGAAGTAGGTATTTCAAACCCATAGAGGGCGTCCCAGAATCTGATTGATAGTTTCGTGAGCGCTACATTGCCTATTTTATAAAATTTCTCATCATTTATATCCAAGTCCTCCATCATCGAATCTAATATTTTAATTGTTGACTCTTTAAAAATTTTGAACGTAATAGTTCAAATTTATAGAATCGATTACTAAACTAGGTTTGGGGCTTCTTATGAGGCGAGCTAGAGGATCATCACGTTAAATTAACGGTTTTGAATGTACATCGATCACGTAAGATAAGTAGGCAATTATGGAGATCATGCGTCCAATTTAGCAGGGTGAAACCGTAAATTGTGGTGCCCCGGGGCGGACTTGAACCGCCACGCCTTGCGGCACCGGATTTTGAATCCGGCACGTCTACCAATTCCATCACCGGGGCAGGTGTTTGCAGTGGAAAAACTGCATTACTAAGTGCTAAGAGGGAAGAGTGTAACAAAAAAAATGGTGTGACTGCCATCATTTGATCTAGAACCCCTTAAAATGAGGGTCTATAGCCAAATTACTCAAAAGGACTTACCCGTATGGCCGGCCATTCAAAATGGGCCAATATTCAGCACCGCAAAGGACGTCAAGACGAAAAGCGCGGCAAGATTTGGACCAAACTCATCAAAGAAATTACTGTTGCAGCTAGATTGGGCGGTGGAGATATCACTACCAATCCCCGCCTGCGCTTGGCTATCGATAAGGCAAAAGACGCGAATATGCCCAATGACAATGTCCAAAGAGCGATTGCACGCGGTGCAGGCGCACTTGAGGGCGTTAATTACGAAGAGATTCGGTATGAGGGCTATGGCATTAATGGCGCTGCGATCATTGTGGATTGCCTAACCGATAACCGCACCCGTACCGTTGCCGAAGTTCGCCATGCATTTGCAAAGAATGGTGGCAATATGGGCGCCGAAGGATCGGTGGCATTTTTATTTAAACATTGTGGCCAACTGCTATTTGCCCCAGGCACGAATGAAGATCGCCTAATGGAAGTTGCTCTAGATGCGGGGGCGGAAGATGTCATTACGCATGAAGATGGCTCGCTTGAAGTGCTCACTCCCGTTCATGAGTTTTCAATTATTCAAGATGCACTAACAAAGGCAGGTTTGAAAGCAGAGTTGGCAACGGTTACGATGCGGCCCGAAAATGAAATTACGCTTGAGGGTGATCAAGCAGATAGCATGCAAAAACTACTCGATGCGCTCGAGAACTTAGATGATGTACAAGAAGTGTTTAGTAACGCAGCGCTTTAATTTGACATCTACTTCATTCAATTGTTTATCAACCTACTTTATTAGCTTGCTATGAAAATTCTTTTAGTTGGTTCTGGTGGACGCGAACATGCGTTAGCCTGGAAATTGGCCCAATCACCTAGGGTACAAACTGTTTATGTAGCCCCCGGTAACGGCGGTACCGCCACCGCCAAACAAGTTACTGCGGGTATTCAAAATTTACCCATCTCTGATCTGCAGGATCTCGCAGATTTTGCTAGGCGAGAAAAAATTCACTTAACCGTAGTTGGCCCAGAAGCTCCATTGGCTGCAGGCATTGTGGATGTCTTTCGCAATAACGGCCTACGTATTTTTGGACCCACTCAATTGGCGGCTCAACTAGAGTCTTCAAAAGATTTTTCTAAGGCGTTTATGAAGCGTCACGGTATTCCAACAGCGGAATACCAAACCTTCTCCAACCCCTTGGAGGCGCATGCTTATATTGATGCTAAGGGCGCACCGATTGTGATTAAGGCCGACGGCTTAGCCGCAGGTAAAGGTGTTGTTGTAGCAATGAGTCTTGAAGAGGCTCATGCAGCAGTTGAAACAATGTTGGCAGATAATAAATTTGGCAATGCTGGGGCTCGGGTTGTCATTGAAGAGTTCATCACAGGTGAAGAAGCTAGCTTTATTGTGATGGTGGATGGGAAAAATGTTTTACCGCTAGCAACCAGTCAGGATCACAAACGCTTACTCGATGGTGATGAAGGCCCCAATACCGGTGGTATGGGCGCTTACTCTCCGGCGCCGGTAGTTAGCCCAGAGATTCATGCGCGCGCTTTGCGCGAAGTGATTATGCCAACAGTAAAGGGTATGGAAGCAGACGGTCTGCCCTACACGGGATTCTTATATGCCGGCCTAATGATTTCTCCAGATGGAAAAATCAAGTGTCTCGAGTTTAATTGCCGGATGGGTGATCCGGAGACTCAACCCATCATGGCCCGTTTACGCAGTGATTTGGTAAATGCGCTTGATCATGCAATTGATGGAACGCTCAGCGAAGTTGATCTAGAGTGGGATCGTCGCACCGCCTTAGGCGTTGTTCTTGCTGCATATAATTATCCAGATACCCCGCGTAATGGAGATATCATCACCGGCGTACCCTCAGATACTGATGATCAGCTTACCTTCCAGGCAGGCACTACGCTCGAAAATGGAAAGTTAATAACTTCTGGCGGACGGGTCATGTGTGTTGTTGGCCTAGCTGATACCGTGCGCGGCGCCCAACAAAAAGCTTACGATGCCATTGTCAACATTCAATTTAACGGCATGCAATATCGCAAGGATGTTGGCTATCGCGCCATCAAGTAAAAGCATGTATTTCATTCATTTAGAAAATATTACCCTTGCCATTTAATTTACAGACTCAGATCGATATTGCCGCTTTGAAGGATTATTTTCTAGGCCTACAAGATCGCATTACATCAGCAATGAGTGCTTTGGATGGCGAAGTATTTGTAGCGGATAACTGGCAAAAACCAGAAGATAGCAAGCTGAAGGGTTATGGGCGAACCTGTATTTTAAATGATGGCAATATTTTAGAAAAAGGTGGGGTGGGCTTCTCGCACGTGCGTGGCGATCAAATGCCCCCTTCCGCTTCGCACCACCGCCCTGAAGTAGCTGGTCGAAGTTTTGAGGCAATGGGGGTTTCTTTAGTTTTTCACCCTCGTAATCCCAAGGTACCCACAACCCATATGAATGTGCGCTGCTTCATTGCGCAGGCACCTGATAAAGAACCAGTATGGTGGTTTGGGGGTGGCTTTGATTTAACTCCGTACTATGGCGTAGACGAAGACTGCAAACATTTTCATCAGACTGCAAAAGATGCCTTAAATCCGTTTGGAGAAGATCTCTATCCCCGCTTTAAAAAATGGTGTGATGAGTATTTCTATTTAAAGCATCGTGAAGAACCACGCGGCATTGGCGGCGTATTCTTTGATGATTTTAATGCTTTAGGGTTCGAGCAAAGTTTCGCTATGACCCGTGCAGTAGGTGATGCCTTTATTAACGCCTACCTGCCCATTGTTGAGCGACGCCACAAAGAGATTTATACGCCAGAAGAAAAATCATTTCAAGAATACCGACGAGGTCGCTATGTTGAGTACAACTTGATTTTTGATCGTGGGACTATCTTTGGCCTGCATTCAGGAGGCCGTACAGAATCTATTTTGATGTCGATGCCCCCAGTGGTTCAGTGGTGGTACAACTGGCAACCTTCTCCCGGAACCCCTGAGGCGAAGCTCTATGAGTATTACCTTAAACCACGCGATTGGTTAGCTTAGTTTGATTGCCACCACCTTGAACTCTCAAAAAAGAATCGGCATATTGGGCGGTACATTTGATCCACCCCATTTAGGTCACCTGAAGCTCGCAACGCATTTTGCAAAACTCTTTCAGTTAGATGAGTTACTACTTATTCCTAGCGGTGAACCTTGGCAGAAAGACTCTAGAATTACGCCTGCAGAAATTCGCTATCGACTGACTGAGGCAGCCGGCATTGATTTGGCAAGAGCATTTTTATATCTCAAGATTTCGACTCGAATTGGTGTCGATCGCATCGAAATCGAAAGGTCTGGGCCCAGCTACGCTATTGATACAGCCAAAGCCTTAAGACAGCGTTTTGGATCAACTGCAAGCCTGATTTGGCTCATGGGAGCAGATTCTTTCATGCAACTGCCCACATGGCATTGCTGGGAGGGGATTACAGATTTCGTCAACTTAGCAGTTGCCAGTAGACCCCGCTGCTCCCTTGGAAGTGAATTAAGCATCCAAATTAAGGAATTCCTCACTTCACGCCAAAGTAATGACGCTGCCGCCCTTGAAAATACCCCATTTGGCCGCATATACCTTGATGAAACCTTGTCAGTTGACCTGTCATCGACTGAATTACGCAAAAACCTAAAATCATCCTTTAGAGCCTCTATTGGGCCTTCACAAATCCCTTCACATACTTTAGAAATCATTACAAATCTGGGCTTATATAAATAATCAAGCTAAGATCACCCCTATATACAAAACATAAAAGAAAAAATAACAGAGAAATTATGGAATTAAAAAAATTACAGCGCGTCATTATTGATGCCTTAGAAGATCTTAAAGCTCAAGATATTCGGGTTTACGACACGACTAAGTTGAGTGACTTATTCGATCGCGTCATTATTGCCACCGGCACAAGTAATCGACAAACTCGTTCTCTAGCAATGTGCGTTAAAGAAGACGTCAACACCAAGGGTGGTGAAGTCATCTCCGTAGAGGGTCTAGAAACGGGTGAATGGGTGCTGGTTGATTGTGGCGATATTGTGGTACATATCATGCAACCTTTGTTGCGCTCTTACTATCAGCTTGAAGGTATGTGGGGCGCTAAACCCGTGCGTGTGAAGTTGGCTAGCGCAAAAGGCTTAGCTAAGGCCAGCGAACCTGATGAAGACGACGAAGAGTAATTGGTAGGCAGGCAATGCGCCTAACCATCGTTTCTGTTGGTCATAGAATGCCTGATTGGGTTGCAACTGCAACCCATGATTATGTTAAGCGGATGCCCACTGATTGCAGTATTGACATTAAAGAAATTAAGCCTGATCTCACGCCAGCTAAGGAAGCCATCAAGATAGCCGCAGCAATCCCTAAAGGCTCTCGCGTGATTGCCCTGGATGAGCGCGGCAAAGATCAAACCACCCAGAACCTCGCTACTCAATTAGCCAGTTGGCGACAAGAAGGATTTGACGTCACCTTCTTAATTGGCGGGGCTGATGGCTTAGATGCCGCCCTGAAGACTAATGCCCAAGCACTGTGGCGACTTTCCAGCTTAACGCTTCCTCATGCCATGGCTAGGGTCTTGCTAGTAGAGCAGTTATACCGCGCCTGGACCATCTTGCAAGGACACCCGTATCATCGTGAGTAAGCTTCTTTTTTAAGAAAATACTTATGTATCCCTACATTTATCTAGCCTCACAAAGTCCTCGCCGCCAAGAACTACTCAAACAAATTGGCGTTCAATTTGAAATGCTTACTGCTGAGCTACACGAAGATACTGAGACCTTAGAAATCCCTATTCCTCACGAAAAAGCACATGACTACGTTAAGCGCGTGACCCTTGCAAAAAGTACGATAGCTTTGGATCGTTGGACCAAGAGTAAACGGCCCTGGGCACCCATTTTGTGCGCAGACACTACCGTGAGTTTGCCAAGTAGCATAGCTGGAGAGATTCTAGGAAAACCTATTGATACTGCTGACGCAGTACGCATTCTAGAAATGCTGAGTGGAAAAGTGCATGAAGTCCTGACAGCAGTTGTTTTGTTAGTAGAGCCGAATAGTCAACCACTCTACGTAGTGCAGGTTTCTCAGGTGGCATTTTCTCATTTGTCTTCCGAACAGATTGCTACCTATATCGCCAGCGGTGAGCCTTTTGGTAAAGCTGGTGCTTACGGCATTCAGGGACTTGGTGGCGCCTTTATCCCCACAATTACAGGAAGCTATAGCGGTATCATGGGTCTTCCTATTTTCGAAGTGAGCCAACTTTTGGATCACGCTAAAGTTGCCCGCATATGAACGAAGAGATCCTAATAAACATTACCCCCCAAGAAACACGGGTGGCTTTAATTCAACAAGGCGCTGTTCAGGAACTCCAAATTGAGCGAACTCGCCAGCGTGGCATTGTGGGGAACATTTACCTTGCAAAGGTAGTTCGCGTTTTGCCAGGAATGCAATCTGCCTTTATTGAAATCGGTTTAGAGCGCACCGCCTTCATGCACGTGGCCGATATTACCCAAAACAATCCTCAAGCCCAAATTGAAAAACTACTCTTCGAAGGGCAAAATGTTTTAGTGCAAGTGCTCAAAGACCCACTAGGAACCAAAGGTGCTCGTCTTACTACTCAACTTAGCATTGCAGGACGTAATTTGGTTTACTTGCCACCAGCTGGTAGCGACACTACAACCGAGAAATATATTGGCGTTTCCCAGCGCATCGATAAACCTGAGGAGCGGGAGGCGATTAAAGCACGTCTAACCGGCCTGATGCCTGCTGATGAAAAAGGGGGGATTATCGTGCGCACTAGCGCACAAGATGCCACGGATAAAGAATTAAAGCACGATATGCATTATTTGCGCACGACCTGGGAAAAGATTCGTGAAGCGGTTAACTATCAAGCGGCACCCAGTCTTCTTTATCAGGATTTGAGTTTGGCGGAACGCGTACTGAGAGATTTAGCGGGTGAAGAGACCACCCAAATTCGCGTGGACTCTGCAGAAAACTTTGAAAAGCTCAAGTCCTTTGCAACCCATTACATGCCCAACCTTTTGGATAAACTGACACTTCATCGGGGTGAACGTGCCCTCTTTGATTTGTTTGATGTAGATACAGAAATTAACAAAGCATTAGGTCGTAGGGTCGATCTGAAATCTGGTGGGTATCTGATGATTGACCAAACCGAATCCATGACAACAATTGATGTCAATACAGGCAGTTATGTCGGTGCCCGCAATCTGGATGACACTGTCTTTAAAACAAATCTGGAAGCAGCTCAATCTATTGCCCGCCAGTTACGCTTGCGAAATTTAGGCGGCATCATCATCATTGATTTTATTGACATGGTTGGTAAAGACCATCAGGAATCCGTCTTGCATGAACTCAAACGCAATTTAGAGCGTGATCATGCTCGCACCTCAGTGAGTGAGTTCTCTGCTTTAGGCTTGGTGGAAATGACGCGCAAACGTACTCGTGAATCTTTGGCACACATAACCTGCGAACCATGCCCGACTTGTGCAGGCAAAGGTGAAGTGAAAACTTCCCAAACAATTTGCTATGAAATATTACGTGAAATCGTCCGTGAGCATCGCCAATTTAACCCCAAAGAATTTAGGATAGTCGCCGCCCCAGATGTTATTGATTTATTTCTAGAAGAAGAAAATCAATTCTTGGCGCAACTAGGCGACTTTATTAGCAAACCAATTAAACTCCAGGCCGAAGGTACTTTCCGCCAAGAGCAGTACGATATTGTTCTAAGTTAATCATATTTAAGGAGCATATTTGAATATCCTACTAACAGGCGGTATGGGGTATATCGGTAGCCATACCGCCATACTTCTATCAGAGGCGGGTCATCAAGTTCATATTTATGACAATCTTTGTAACAGTAATATTGATACCTTAAATCGAATTAAAAAAATTACCTCCAAAGATATAGCTTTTACCAATGGTGACATACGCGATACAGAAAAACTATTTAACACTTTAGTGAATGAAAAGATTGAGATAGTTATTCACTTAGCAGGATTAAAAGCTGTTGGAGAGTCCTCCCAAAAGCCTATCGAATACTACGCAAATAACGTTCAGGGAAGCATCAGTCTGTTACAGGCTATGCAGTCTGCCAATATAAAAACATTGGTCTTTAGTAGTAGCGCCACCGTATACGGCAATCCTGTATATCTTCCTTATGACGAAGATCACCCCACTGCCCCGACCAATCCCTATGGACGAAACAAGCTTCAAATAGAAGAAATGCTTCATGATCTAGCTGTGAGTGATAAAGCATGGAGCATTGCATGTCTTAGATATTTCAATCCAGTTGGGGCTCATGAGTCTGGCCTAATTGGAGAAGATCCAAACGGGATCCCAAATAATTTAATGCCAGTTATTGGTCAAGTCGTTAGCGGAAAGCTTCCCCTCTTAAATATTTTTGGCGATGATTACGACACACCTGATGGAACTGGAAAACGCGATTACATCCATGTAATGGATTTAGCGGAGGGCCACTTAGCGGCGCTCAATTGGATAAAAAATAACCCCCGGCTCCATATATTTAATATTGGTAGCGGTAAAAGTTACAGCGTTTTAGAGATTATTCATTGCTTTGAACAAGTCAGCAGCCATTCAATTCCTTACCAAGTGGTAAATAGGCGCCCTGGCGACTTACCTGAATACTATGCTAGCGCCGATAAAGCAAAGACTGTGCTTGGCTGGGAAGCAAAAAGAGGGTTATCTGATATTTGCAATGACTCTTGGCGGTGGATTAAAAATCCTAAAATAATTTAAGCGTTAGAGAACTGGATTCGATGGAGGTTGGCATATAGCCCGTCTTTCTGAATCAGCTCATCATGCGAGCCATTCTCAGCCACTCGGCCATGATCCAATACCACGATGCGATCTGCATGCTCAATGGTAGATAACCGATGCGCAATAACCAAGGTGGTTCTGCCTGCCATTAATTGCTCTAAGGCATCCTGAACTTGGCGCTCCGACTCAGAATCTAAAGCAGATGTAGCCTCATCAAGTATGAGAATAGGGGCATCTTTATAAATTGCGCGTGCAATTGCTAAACGTTGCCGCTGACCACCAGAGAGTCGATTGCCATTATTACCAATAAATGTATCAATTCCCTCGGGCATTTCTTTCATGAGTGCAGATAGATTCGCTGCCTCAAGAGAGTCAATCACGCGTCCCCGATCAATACCCTGTTCACCAGCCGCCCCATAAGCTACGTTAGCTGCAATGGTGTCATTAAACAAAATTACGTCCTGACTAACAAAGGCAATTTGGCGACGAACATCAGCAAGGGCAATGTCCTCCAAGGGGATATCGTCCAAGAAGATGTGGCCATCTGTCGGCCTAAAGAATCGAGGAATTAAATTGACTAGAGTAGATTTACCGCCTCCAGATGGCCCAACAAATGCAACTACCTCACCTGGCCTAATATTGAGGTTTACTTCCATTAAAGCCTCTTTGCGACCGACCTCCTGTTGATAGGAGAAACTGACATTCTCAAATCGGATAGCGCCCTTAGCTTTTTGCAGCGACTTCATATTCAGTTTACGTGACTCATCCTCCTCAACAGGCTGGTCCATCAAAGCAAAAATCATTTCTGCCGCAGTTAGGCCGCGTTGCACAGGTTGGTTAATATCAGCTAGATGCTTGATGGGTGAAATGACGAGCATCATCGCCGTCACAAAAGCAGCGAAACCACCAACCGTAGTACCCTCAGCAGCCGATTGCATCAATGCAATTACCAACACTATAGATAGCGCCATGGAGGCAATAAGCTGAGTAATTGGCTGATTAAGACCCCCCGCTACTGCTGACTTCAAGGCGAATTGGCGCAAGCGTTCAGCCTTTTCCATAAAACGGCCCATCTCATACTCTTCAGCGCCATGGACTTTGACAATTTTGTAACCAGCAGCAGATTCTTCAACAATATAAGCAAGCTCACTCGTCAAAGTTTGTTGCTCCCGATTAAGCGATCGTAAGCGCCGATTAATTTTACTCATGACAAAAGCAATGATGGGAAAAATTGCCAGCACGACCAGTGTAAGTTGCCAGTTCAAATAAATCAGATAGCCAATTAAACCAACTACCGTTAAGGAATCTCGCACTAAGCTGATAAGCATTGCGCCCATTATTGAAAGCACATTGTTTACTTCAAAGACCACGGCATTAATTAAATTCGATGCTGAGTTCTTTTGGAAGAAGGTAGTGCTCGCATGTAGCAACGTCTGAAACATTTGCTCACGTAATTTCAAAAGGACCGCATTAATCACGCGAGTTAATAAATAATTTGATAAAAACTGTGCCAGACTTCGTACTAAAGCCAGGCCAACCAGGAAGACTGGTACTTGCCATAGCTTGCTATCTAGCTGCCCTGAAAATCCACGATCGAGCAAAGGCTTCATTAGGGCGGGAATGGAAGTTTCTGCTCCGGCAACGAAGGCCATAGCCACCAAAGAGCCAATAATCAGGCCAATATGGGGTTTGAGATAGACAATTAAGCGATTTAAGGCAGTACGGTCTTTAGCATTCATATAATGAATTATGCCCACCTTATCCGTCATACTCATCACCCGCAATGAAGAGGCCAATTTGGACGATTGTCTAGCCTCCCTCGAAGGTATTGCCCAACAAATTGTGGTCGTAGATACCAATAGCACCGATCGCACCCTAGAGATCGCTAAAACCCATGGCGCCGTTGTCTCACAACCCACGGATTGGCCTGGTTTTGGCCCCCAGAAGAACCGCGCCTTAGATTTGGCGACGGGTGACTGGGTTCTATCTCTGGATGCCGATGAGCGTCTAACTCCAGCACTTCGGTCTGAAATAGTGACGGCTATTCATCATTCTGCTCATGTAGACTGTTTTGCGATTCCTCGGCTTTCTTGGTATTGCGGTCGATTTATTCGTCACTCAGGCTGGAACCCAGATTATGTTGACCGATTATTTAGGAAGGGGACAGCCCACTTTTCAGATGATTTGGTTCACGAACGGCTGATACCCCAAGGACAAGTTGCCAAGCTTGAGAATCCTATGCTGCATTTCAGTTTCATGAACTACTCACAAGTATTGCAAAAAGTTGATCGCTACTCTACAGCCTCTGCAGAGCAGGCTTTTGCTAAAGGCAAAACCAGTAGCCCGCTGAAAGCGATACTCCACGGCGCCTGGTCTTTTATAAAAACCTACATCATCCGAGCAGGGTTTTTGGATGGCGCGCAAGGATTTGCCTTAGCAATGTCAAATTCTCAAGGGACCTATTACCGCTATCTCAAATTATGGCAACTGTGTCAGGATGCTCGTAAATGATTTCGATCCTTTTGGCTACTTACAACTGGCCACAAGCACTGAAGTTATGCTTAGAATCTCTTGCTACTCAAACTGAGTTAAATTTTGAAATCATCATTGCCGATGATGGCTCAAATGAAGAAACTCGGCAAGTGATTGAGGCATTAAAACCCTCTATGCCTGTAGCAATCTCCCATCTATGGCAAGCAGACCGAGGCTTTCGTAAAACCCGTATTCTCAATCAAGCTATCGATGCAGCGGCAGGAGATTATCTGATTTTCCTCGATGGGGATTGCATTGCTCAGCCCGACTTTGTGGCACGTCATCACAAACTGGCTCAAAAAGGTCACCTCGTGACTGGAAGTCGCGTATTACTCAATAGTGATTTAACTAAGAAAATTATTGCCTGGCCCCACTGGGACTATGCTTTATTTACTAAAAATCTTCTGAGTATGCGTCTTCATGGTGGCATTAATAAATACTGGCCACTCAAATTTAAATTGGGGGATGGCTCTTGGCGCAATTACAAGAAATTTATCTGGCGTCGTATTAAAGGTTGCAATATGGCTTGCTGGAAAGTAGACGCTCTAGCTATTCAAGGTTTTGACGACAGCATGACGGGCTGGGGTCATGAGGATGCGGACTTTGTTTTTAGATTGCAAAGTAAAGGGCTTGTGCGTAAATCAGGATCGTGGGCCACCGAGGTGCTGCATCTACACCACCCCATTCATGATCAATCTAATGCCGCAGAAAATGCCCGTCTCGTGCGTCAGAAAATCTTAGCTAAAGCACAGTAAAAATATGAATCTTTTTTCTTCTGGCGCCTCAAACTCAAAACCCAAAAAAGTCTTATTTATCGCCACACGACAAATTGGCGATGTGCTTGTAACGACTCCGCTGATTTCTAAAGCGCGGGAGCTATGGCCAGATGCTGAATTTCATTTTTTAGGTTACCGTGGCAAACTCGATATCCTCAAAGGTAATCCCGATATCGCAAGGTTCATTGAAACCTCTGATCGACCCAAATTAAACGAATACTTTTTTTTGTTTATACGCCTCTTTCAGCGCTACGATTTGGCCATCGTCACCCAACCGAGTGATCGCTCTTATCTTTACGGCTTAGTGGCTGCCTTTCGAAGAGTGGGTGTTTTAAGCGGGCATCCTCAAGGAGATGCCGAGCTAAATAAGGCCAATAAAATTAAACGTGACCAGCAAAATGCCTGGAAAAAGTTCATTTGTATCCATACCGTAGAAGTAGATTATTTTTCACAGCATGTCGTTGCTGAGAAGATGCGGCTACTCGAGAGCTTCTACCTTAATTCAGAGGATGTGTTTAATCATCCAATTTCTGTGACCCCTCCTGTTGGAGACCCGTTAACCCCCGTCATCGCGAATCAACTCCGATCAACTTATGTCGTGGTTCATCCAGGGCCACTAACCGCCTATAAGCGCTGGCCGCTAGCGTATTGGCAAGCATTGGTCACATGGCTGGCTGGACAAGGCTGGCAAGTGGTTTTAAGTGCCTCTCCGGCCAAGCAAGACCTGCAACTGAACCGCGATATTCTCTCCCTGCTGGATAAAGAGACCCTTGAGCACGTAATAGATACGGCAGGCATGCTTTCTATTCCCCAGGCTGGCACATTAATTCGAGGGGCGTTAGCTTATGTTGGGGTAGACACATCCATCACCCATCTAGCAGCTGCTTGTAATGTGCCAACCATTGCCCTTTTTGGTCCAACGCCTCCAAGTAATTTTGGCCCCTGGCCTAATGGTTTTGTGGGAAAACAACCTTATACCCTACGCGCTCGCAGCCAAACAGTAGGAAATGTCACGATTTTGCAAGGACCCGGTGAGTGCGTGCCTTGTCGCAAAGCGGGTTGCGATGACCGCGCCGACAGTCATAGCCAATGTCTAGATCTACTTGAGCCAGCTCAGGTGATTGAAGCAGTTAATGCTGTTAAACGCACACTGCAGGAACAATAAAGCAATACAGGCGCTGATTTTTTAATGCCCATTCTTAATGCCTACTGGTATTGAACTTGCACTGAGTGGTTTTGTTTGGCCGCTAAAATCTGATTCAAGTTATGCAGGCAGGCATCATCTGGATAAATGCGCAGCTCTTCAGGAAATTGCATTAAACAAGCGCCACCACTAGTGGTTACTGCCGCTGTCAGCATTAAACCTTTCATACCCTCATTACCGCCAGGCATTGTGGGGGCTCCTGGCCCTAATTTAGGGTCACGAACCCGATTAGTCATCAAGTAAGGACCAAGTTGACTACGCAAAGATCGCAAATCGATTCCAGCATCAATAAACATATGGACGTTGCGTGCAAAACGCATCCGTGCACCAGTGATATCCATCACCGCTTCCGAGACCACGCGTACGCCACCAGAAAATTTATCTGGGGTGATATTCACCTTGGCAATCAGCAACTCATCTTCCTTTAACCAGGAGCGATTAGGTTCATAGACTTCACTATAAAGCGTCACCTCCATCGCTGCTGATCCATCATCAATAGTTGCAATCATCATACGACCACGCTGACCTGTCAGCATTCTTGCGGAAGTAATAATGCCAGCGATAAGCTGATCTTTCCCCTCGGTGACCTTGGATAAAGACTGTCGAATAAAGTGGGTAGTTTCTTCGCGATAAGCATCAAACATGTGGCCAGTCAAACATAAACCTAAAGAAGTTTTTTCTTCTTGCAGGCGTTTTTTCTCGGACCAGACAGGCTCGCGCACTAGCTCTGGCAGATGGCGATCTGCTTCACCTGCCGCCTCAAATAAACTTACCTGATGAATGGACGCTTCCGCCTGCTCAGCCGCCTCGATGGCCCGTGCGAGTGAGGCTAGCAAAGTAGAGCGAATATCGTATAAATTTCCACCAACAGGAATTGAGTCTCGATACAAGCTATCGAAAGCTCCTGCCCGCATTAATGCTTCTATTGCTCTACGGTTTACTTGTCTGCGATCTATCCTAGCGCAAAAATCAAACAGGTCTTTAAAGGGTCCGCTAGTCTCACGGGCTTTGACAATCGCATCAATAGCAGCTTCACCAGTACCGCGCACTGCGCCTAAACCATAACGAATGTGACTTAAGGGTGAATCTGGTGCGGAATCTGGCGCTCTGAGTGGGGTAAATACGTGTACCCCGGTATTGATATCTGGTGAGAACACCCGAATTTGATTTACCAAGCAATCGTCATACAGAATTTTTACCTTGTCAGTGTCATCCATGGCGAGCGATAAGTTGGCCGCCATAAATTCAGCGGGGTAATGTGCTTTTAACCAAGCCGTTTGATATGCTAGGAGCGCATAGGCGGCAGCATGGGATTTATTAAATCCATAACCCGCAAAGCGCTCCATCAAATCATAAATCTCGTTGGCTTTACCTTCAGTGATGCCGCCTGCCTTAGCTCCGTCACTAAAAATTTTGCGATGCTGAGCCATCTCTTCTGGCTTTTTCTTACCCATTGCACGACGCAACATATCGGCACCACCAAGAGAGTAGCCACCAATCATCTGTGCCATCTGCATTACCTGCTCTTGATAGACCATGATGCCGTAGGTTTCGCGAAGAACAGATTCAATCCGTGGGTCTGGGTACTCTACTTTTTGACGCCCATGCTTACGCTCAATAAAGTCGGGTATGAGGTCCATTGGGCCTGGACGATACAGGGCAACGAGCGCAATGATGTCTTCGAAACGATCGGGCTTGGCCTCTCTTAGCATGCCTTGCATACCGCGACTTTCCAGCTGGAAGACGGCAACAGTATTGGCCTTCTTCAAAACATCAAATGTGCCCTCATCCTCAAGGGAAATTTCACCAATATTCCAATCCTTGCGATCAGTATGTAAAGTTTTTATCCAGCGCTCAGCAGCGGCCAAAATAGTTAATGTAGTTAGTCCCAGGAAGTCGAACTTTACTAGGCCAATTGCTTCAACATCATCTTTATCAAACTGACTAATGACTGAGCTACTGTCTTGATCTTTTGTTTCTTGAGTATAGAGTGGGCAAAAATCAGTTAAGCGGCCAGGGGCAATTAATACACCGCCAGCATGCATGCCGACGTTACGAGTCATGCCCTCTAACTGTTGAGCTAACGATAACAGTTGGCGCACTTCATCTTCATTCTTTTCACGCTCGGCTAGCTGCTTTTCTTCCTTTTTAGCAATTTCAATGGTCATGTGCTGACCTGGCTTATTTGGAATTAATTTAGCAATGCCATCCACAAAGTTATAGCCTTGCTCCAGTACGCGACCCACATCGCGAATCGCCGCTCTGGCAGCCATGGTTCCAAAGGTAGCAATCTGACTTACAGCGTCTTTGCCATATTTGTCTTTGACATACTGAATGACACGATCACGCCCGTGCTGACAGAAGTCAATATCAAAGTCGGGCATGGATACCCGCTCTGGATTTAAAAAGCGCTCAAAGAGCAAGTTATAGCGCAATGGATCAAGGTCGGTAATACCCAACGAGTAAGCCACCAAAGATCCCGCGCCTGATCCACGACCAGGACCTACTGGCACACCATTATTTTTTGCCCAGTTAATAAAATCCGCCACAATCAAAAAGTAGCCTGGAAATCCCATTTGCACAATCGTTTTAACTTCAAACGTCAAGCGATCGAGATAACGTGATGCCTCTTTGGCTCGCTCATCTGGATCCGGAAAGTTACGCTCCATGTGGCGCTTTAATCCCATTTCCGATTGCTCAAACAAGAATTCATCCAGAGTAATACCAGGCGGCGTTGGGAAATCGGGCAATCGAGGCTGCCCAAGAACGAGCGATAAATTACAACGCTTAGCAATTTCTACTGAGTTCGCCAAAGCAACGGGCAAGTCAGCGAAACGCATCTCCATCTCCGATTGAGATAAGAAATATTGCTCATCATTAAATTTCTTCTGACGTCGCGGGTTACCCAATAACTCGCCCTCGGCAATGCAAACCCGAGCCTCATGAGCAATAAAATCACTTTTCTGCATAAACTGCACAGGGTGAGTTGCCACAATTGGCAAATCCAACTCACTTGCTAAATGACAAGCTAGTTGTAGGTGTTTTTCATCCTGTGGATGGCCACCGCGCTGCACCTCAATAAAGAAAGCATTCGGAAATAATTGTTCCCAGCGCATGGCTGCTACTTTAGCTTGCTCCTCTTGCCCAGCCAATAAAGCGACGCCAACATCACCCCAGCGACCAGCAGAGAGGGCAATTAATCCATAGGCTAAGGTTTTCTTGGCAACTTTATCTTCGACCTTTGATGCGGGTTCTGTAAACCACTCGGCCTTTACTTCGGCTCGGCCACGCGATTGATTTTCTAAAGACGCCTTACTCAGCAACTGACAAAGATTAAGGTACCCCGAATGGTTTTGTACCAACAGCAATAAACGGTAGGGTTGTTCAGGGTCCTGGGGATTGCTTACCCAAACATCAGCACCAGCAATAGGCTTGACCCCTTCAGAGCGTGCCGCAGTATAAAAACGAACCAATCCGAATAAATTACTCAGATCAGTCAGGGCTAAGGCACCCATTTCATCTTTAGCGGCTGCAGCCACTGCATCATCAATCCGCACGATTCCATCCGTAATTGAAAACTCGGAATGGACGCGCAGATGAACAAAACGGGGTGAAGCCATGAGATGATTTTAGCTGTGTCTAAGCTGAAAAACCTTCCATCCCTACCGGAAGGCTACCGCGGGCGATTTGCGCCTTCTCCAACCAGTCTTTTGCATACTAGGCGACTATTTACAGCCTAAGGAAGTTCGCTACATGCAATTCTGTGCTAATGACCTTCCTGTAGCTTGCATTAGGATGAGAAAGTAAGCAGGGCATAAAGGTTTCAGGAAGACGATCAGAGGGCCTTAAAAAGCCTTAACAGCCTTCAAGCTCATCTCTTACTCCTCGTTATCACCAACCATTACAAACGCTTTGGCAACGCCAGGAGTGCCTCGCAGTGAACAGCCAGCAAACCGAGGAAGATTTAGGCCTACCGTTTTTTTCACCAATAATGCGGCCAATGTCACAAGCCTTCTAAATTTGGCAAAGCAGCACAAAAATTGGGTTTGAATGACCTACTTGACGGCAAAAATACTTCGATAGCGGAGTGGCTATTGGCAACCACTCGCGCTTGGGGCAATCTTATTTCTTCTTAAAGCCACCTAATAAAGCCCCAATAGCTGGCTTGGCGGAAACAATGCCCACTTTCTTTTCTTCTGGATTTGAAGAGTTGGTTGCTGACTGAGGTGCAACACTAGGCTCATAAGGCATATAGAAAAATGGGTCCGATGCTTTTCCAGGGGAATCTTTTACTGAGCTTGTTCTGCTTGAAGGGGTCCTGTTTGATGTTGCTCTATTTGATGGAGCTCTGTTAGATGAGACCTCAATATCAGGTAGTGGCTGAACATCGAGCTTGCGCTTCATTAGCCTTTCGATATCGTCAAGCAAGCGCTTTTCGCTCGCATCCACCAAAGCAATAGCATCACCTTTATTACCAGCACGACCAGTACGGCCAATGCGGTGAATAAAGTCTTCGGCGTTATAAGGCAATTCATGATTAATGACCAAAGGCATGTCTGGAATATCTAGACCGCGCGCGGCAACGTCTGTTGCCACCAAGGCCTCAATTGCGCCGGATTTGAAAGCGTCCAAAGTAAGGGTGCGCTCACCCTGACTCTTGTCACCGTGAATGGCGCCCGCCTTAATTCCATCACGCTCTAAAGCACGTGACAATCTTGCACAACCCAAACGGCTATTCGTAAAGATGATGCACTGGCGAGATAAACCTTGACGCGTGCGGGCCTCCAGCACTTTCACGATAGCTTGCTGTTTATCTGCTGAAGACACCATGTGCACTACTTGCTTAACGGTATCGGCGGCAGCGTTCTGCCTGGCTACTTCCACCGTCACTGGAGTGCGTAAATAACTTTGTGCAAGTTTTTTAATTTCTGGAGAAAACGTTGCGGAGAATAATAGGGTTTGCCGCTGCGCCGGAATCAAATTAATAATGCGCTGTAGATCAGGCAAGAATCCCATGTCTAGCATGCGATCCGCTTCATCCAATACCAATATTTCGACCTGGGAAAGGTTCGCTACTTTAGAGCCAATGTGATCAAGTAAACGCCCAGGTGTAGCAATCAAAATTTCTACACCATTGCGTAAGATAGCGACCTGTTCCTTCATATCCACGCCGCCGTAAACCACGGCAGCACGCAAGTCCGTATGACGAGAATAGTTCGCGGCATTCTCGGAAACCTGAACGGCCAACTCCCTCGTTGGCGTCAATACCAAAGCTCGGATTGGATGGCGAGCCGGTGATGCGCTACTGCTTGCATGCCGCAAAATCTTTTGAATGATTGGCAATACAAAGGCTGCAGTCTTACCAGTACCTGTTTGCGCAGCCCCCATCAAATCACTGCCCGCTAATACATGCGGAATTGCTTGTGCTTGAATTGGGGTAGGTGTTGTGTAGCCTTGCTCAGATACAGCTTTTTGAATCAGCGGATCTAAACCAAAGTCAGCAAAAGTGATGCTTGCTTGGGGAGCGGCGGTTGCAGAAGCCCCCTCAGGGATATTTATTTCAGGAACGATATTTGTCAAGGTAACTTACAAGATGGCCGCAATGCCGGCTTTAGCAGTTTCGGCATCCTCGGTTGATTTAACGCCGGAAACGCCGACTGCGCCGATGGTAAAACCATTTACCTCGATATTGACCCCACCCTCTAGCATTCCCGAAATATGCGGGACAGATAAAAAGGAGGTGCGGCCGTTATTAATAATTTCCTCGTAAACACGACTCTCGCGCTTACCCATAGCAGCAGTACGCGCTTTTTCTTGAGCAATGTAAGCGGACACTGGCGCGCAGCCATCACGACGGATTAAACCCAAAACATGACCACCATCGTCACAAACAGCAATGGTGACCGCTAGATTATTTTGGGCAGCATGTTTATCGGCCGCATCCAGGATTTTTTGGACATCAGCTTGAGTCAAATAGGGCTTTGTAGCTAACATGGGAATTCTTTCTATCTCAAATAAGGTCGATATATAAGTACTTGAATTATAAGTGGGTATTGGGTCCAAGGCTTATTTAAGGAAGTCTTGAGCAGCAACTACACCACTTTCCTTGGGTTTGTAGCCCATTGCGCCTAGGCTCATCTCGACCCCGCTCAAGGCAGCCATTAAGCTAAGCTCGTTACAGTCACCCAAATGGCCAATCCGGAAAATCTTGCCTTTGAGCTTACCTAGACCTGTTCCGAGTGATAAATTAAATTTCTGCAGGGCATGCTTACGCAACACATCTGCATCCATTTCTGCTGGTACTACGATGGTGGTCAATACTGGCGAGTACGCATTTGGATCTAAACATTGGATCTCCAAACCCCAAGCGGTGGCAGCGCGACGACAAGCTTCTGCCAAACGTTGGTGACGAGCAAAAATAGTGTCCAAACCCTCGGCCATCATCATATCGAGCGCCTCATGCAATCCATACAATAAATTGGTGCTAGGAGTAGTTGGCCAATAGCCTGTTTTATTGGACTCGAGGATTTCATCCCAAGCGAAATAGGACTTTGGAAACTTGCTACGCTGGCTCGCTTCAATGGCTTTTGGTGAGAGCGCATTAAAACCAATCCCTGGAGGCAGCATCAAACCTTTTTGTGAACCAGAAATGGTGACATCAGCACCCCAAGCATCATGGCAATAATCGGCTGAACCCAAGCCAGATACGCTATCCACCAGCAATAGCGCTGGGTGTCTAGCATCGTCAATTGCCTTGCGCACGGCGGCAATATTTGATGTCACCCCCGTAGAAGTTTCGTTGTGAACCACACATACCGCTTTAATTTCATGCTGTGTATCTTGGCGCAAACGCGCCTCAATGACACTGGCATCAACACCCCAACGCCAAGTATCTTGACCTGTTTTGCCAACAACTTCGACATTTAACTCTAGGCGCTTTCCTAAGGCACGCCATAAGTTGGCGAACTGGCCGGTTTCATAAAACAAAACCTTATCGCCCGGATTAAGGACGTTCACTAAAGCGCCTTCCCAAGCCCCCGTGCCAGAAGCCGAATAAATAATGACGGGTTGCTCTGTTTTAAAAATCTTTTTAATACCGTCTAATATTTTGAGGCCAAATTCACCAAATTCAGGCCCGCGATGATCAATCGTCTGATAGCTAATAGCACGCAAAATACGGGCAGGCACTGGACTTGGGCCAGGAATATGTAAAAAATGGCGCCCAGACAGGTGATTATCTAGTTTCAGCATGCTTAGTCTCGCTTTTCTTCTGAATTGTTTTTATGGTGAATCAGTGCATCTAGTGTAAGTGAATTTTTCAAATTTTGTCTTTTTGTATGCAAAATAATTATTTTTAATAGCCAAATAAAGCCTTAATTAGTGATTAATTATGATTTATTATGAGATATAGTTAATTTGTATACAAAATAAGGTTTATCCATGCTAGCTAATGAGCAAGCGAATTCACACAATCTACATGCGGCAACTTTCCAAAAATTAAGATCCTTATTGGTAGAAGGGATGATTGCACCTGGCAGCAAGCTCAATGAGCGTGAGCTAGCCGAAAGCCTCAAAGTGTCTCGCACACCGATTCGAGAGGCAATCAAACGATTGGCTGCTGATGGGCTGGTGGAGTTAATTGCCAATCGCGGAGCAATCGCCACTCAACTGAGTAAGGAAGATGTCATTCACACCTTTGATGTGATCGCTCAATTGGAGGGCTATTCAGGCGAATTGGCTGCTAAAAATATTAGCGCGTCAGCCCTATCTGAATTAGAGGCACTTCAATATGAAATGATGGCTTCTTACGCTCGTCGAGATTTGTCAAACTACTACAAGCTCAATTTGAGTATTCATCATCTGATTAATCATGCTGCTAGCAACCCAATCTTAAGTCAACTATTTACTCAGGTGAATGCGCGCATTGAAGCCTTTCGCTTTCGCTCTAATCAGGATGGCGTGAAATGGGAAAAAGCAGTTCAAGAGCATCAGGAAATGATTGATGCATTAAAAGCACATGACAGTGAGCGGATGCGTAAAGTGATGATCCAGCATGTGCTCAATAAACGCGATGTTGTGATCCAACTCATTGAATCCGAAAACACTACTCAGTCAGTCACAATATGAATGCACCGCTTGAACATAAAGAATGGATTGCGAATACACATACCTTAGCTAAACGTCTGAGGCAAGAAACCTCTGGTGAAGTCATGACCGATAGCGCCAGTCGGGGGCGCTATGCAACAGATGCCTCCATTTATCAAGCCATGCCATTGGCCGTGTTGGTACCCAAGACAGCTGAGGATATTGCGGCGGCGATTGGCATTGCTGCAGAATTGTCCATTCCAGTATTGCCTCGCGGCGGCGGCACAAGTCAATGCGGTCAAACCACCGGCGCCGCACTAGTTATAGACAACACTAAATACTTTAGAAATACTTTAGAACTAAACCTTGATAAAGGCTATGTCGAAGTAGAGCCTGGGATGGTTCTTGATCACCTCAATACCACCCTAAAAACACATGGCCTCTGGTATCCAGTTGATGTCTCTACTGCCGGTCAAGCCACAATTGGTGGAATGGCTGGCAATAATTCTTGTGGTAGCCGCTCCATTGCTTACGGCAATATGGTGCATAACGTACTAGGCATTGATGCCTGGCTAGCAACTGGTCAAGTCGCTCAATTTGACAATTACATTAATAGCTCTGGTGTTGCAAAACAATTGGGGGACTTTGTTAAAGGCCTTTCCAATAAACTTCAACCTGAAATCGAGGCGCACTTTCCAAAAGTACTGCGACGTGTTGGTGGATACAACCTAGATATTTTTCATCCTCAAAGTGAATTGCCTTATACAAAAGATGGCAGCGTAAATTTAGCCCACTTACTCGTCGGAAGCGAAGGTACGCTGGCTTATTTCAAATCATTGCGCCTTAAACTTGCGCCGCTGCCACAACACAAGGTACTGGGTGTTGTGAACTTTGCAAGTTTCTTTAAAGCGATGGATAGCGCGCAACATATTGTGAAGCTAGGTCCAACTGCAGTGGAACTAGTAGATCGCACTATGATTGATTTAGCACGCAGCAATCCTAGCTTTAAGAAAACTATCGAGACTGGTTTAATCGATTCCAGCACATCTACACCAGAGGCGATTTTGTTGGTGGAATTTTCTGGCGAATTGCAAGCACCATTACTGGAGAGGCTCAAAGCACTGCAAGAGCTCATGGGTGATCTAGGTTTACCTGGCTCAGTAGTGCTAATGCCTGAGGCTAGTCTGCAAAAGAATTTATGGGAAGTACGTAAGGCTGGCCTGAATATCATGATGAGCTTAAAAGGAGATGGTAAGCCGGTTAGCTTTATTGAAGACTGCGCCGTTCCTCTGGAAAGTCTTGCTGAATATACCCAAGCCTTAACAGATGTTTTTGCTAAACACGGCTCCCGCGGAACTTGGTATGCCCATGCTTCTGTTGGCACATTGCATGTTCGGCCTATTTTAGATATGCGCCGTGATGGCGCGCAAAAGATGCGTGTCGTTGCAGAGGAAGCGTCTGCCCTGGTGCGAAAGTACAAAGGCGCTTATAGCGGCGAACATGGCGATGGCCTATGCCGTGGTGAGTGGATCTCATGGCAGTTTGGCCCCAAAATTACAGAGGCGCTTGGTGAAATTAAACATGCCTTTGATCCCAAGGGTTTATTTAACCCTGGCAAGATCGTCAATCCACCCAAGATGGATGATGCGAGCAATTTCCGCTTTCCACCAAGCTATAAAGTTATTCTACTGCAACCCGCCCTTGATTGGTCGGCATGGAATGTGCAAAATAACCCGGTTACCGAAGAAACCAGCTTACCTGGCACTGGTGGCGACCCGGCTATGGGGTTGGCCAAAGCAGTAGAGATGTGTAATAACAATGGCCATTGCCGTAAGTTTGATACAGAAGTCATGTGCCCCAGTTATCGTGTTACCCGCGATGAAAAGCATCTCACTCGTGGCCGAGCAAACACCTTGCGTCTAGCGCTCTCAAGTCAGATCGATGTTAACGATGCCTCATCCCCATTAGCAAGCGATGCCATTAAAGAAGTGATGGAGCTCTGCGTCAGTTGTAAAGCTTGTCGACGTGAATGCCCTACCGGGGTTGATATGGCCAAAATGAAGATTGAGTTTCTTTCGGCCTACAAAAAAAGGGTTGGTCATTCATTGCGTGATTTAGCGGTAGCTTACTTACCCAAGTACGCCCCCATTATTAGCAGCATCCCTGGTCTTCCTGCGTTATTAAACTTACGCAATCAGCTGCCTCTGCTAGCTAAGGTACAAGAATGGCTGATGGGTATTTCTGCACAGAGAAGTTTGCCAATATGGAAAAGTTATCATTTCTGGAGTAATTTGAAAGTAGTAGCGTCCCTCGCATCTTCACATCACTTCGCACCAGAGGAGCTGATCGATACCCCAATTGGAAAACAACAAGGGGTTGTCCTCTTGGCTGACACCTTTAATGCCTACTTTGAAAACGAGAATCTTCAGGCCGCCCTGCAGGTTCTCAAAGCGGCAGGTTATCGCGTACACATTCCACGCAAAACGAATAATAAGCAGACCGATCAATCAAAAAAACCTAGCACTTGCTCTAAAGAATTTTGTTGCGGTCGCACTTACTTAGCTGCGGGGATGGTGGATAAGGCCAAAGAAACTTTGGGGGAACTGGTTCATCATTTAGCCCCTTATGCGGAAAAGGGAATTCCAATTATTGGCCTAGAACCTTCCTGTTTATTTACCCTAAAAGATGAAGCCTTGGTGATGGGTCTTGGCGAACAAGCGCTGATAGTGAGCAAGCAAGCGCAACTCTTAGAGGAATTTCTGGCGGCGCAATTAAAAGCAGGCAAGCTTACTCTCAAGCTCAAAGCAGCTACCCGCCCCATACTCTTTCATGGTCACTGCCATCAAAAGGCATTTGCTGCAGTGGCACCTGCTATGGAACTATTGAATAGCATTCCCAATGCCAACCCTAAACTCATTGAATCCTCTTGCTGTGGCATGGCGGGTAGTTTTGGTTACGAAGCGGAGCACATTAAAGTCTCATTGGAAATGGCAGAGCTCAGTCTCTTACCTGCTATTCGCCAATCACCAGATAGCTGGGTTGTAGCAGATGGCACTAGCTGTCGCCATCAAATACACGATGGAACCCAAAGAGATGCTGTGCATATTGCGCAAGTATTAGCGGCCCATCTATAAGCAAAGAGAATACTAAAAACAATATCAGTGCATTACGCCGTAAGAAACCATCAGTAGCGTTCCAGTCAACAGGGCTGGAACGAGTCGACGCGTAGGCCTTGAAATCATGACTCCAAGACTGAGCATGCAAACAAGTATCCGAATCCATACCGGAACTGTAGAGAGCAATCCAATTGGCATTAAGACCATCCGCACCGTCAGCGCCGCAACCATGGCATAAGTTACGGCTGCTAACCAACGAAAAATTTCGCTATCTTGATTAATTCTCTTGGAAAAAAAGACACCAATCGCACGACAGACATACGTCCCGATGCACGCCCCAATTAAAGCAAGCCATAAGCTCCAGCCAGTAAGCGCGGTATGTATCAACCAATTACCCCCGGCCTTTTGCGCAATAGTTTGCGATCAATAAAATAAGCAATTGTGCCCGCTACCAAGCCAGTACTAAGTAAACTGGAATCACGATGCAGCAAAAAAAACAGGGGCCCCAATAGGCAACCTAAAGAAATGGCTATACGATTAATCCAAGGCTTTACCTCTGTAAAGGTCAGTAGAAAAAATAGGGGATTAATAAAAATTAATCCTAAAGTGACTGGGGTTGGCACCATGCCTGCTAAAAAATATCCGATGGTCGTGCCTGGGATAGAAATAAGCCAGCACACTAAGCCAAGACCAGTAAAGTAATTCAAACGGTGTCTTGCCTCGATCGTATGAAACTCTCGCATCGAGATTGCCCAGGCTGTCATGGCCAATAAATGCACCGATGCATATAGACCCCGATTGCGGTCCTTCTCATGAAACTGTGGGAAAAGTGTTACCGTCATCGTGACAAATCGAGTGGCAGTTAAAGTCACCGCTAAGGCAATAGCTAGAGCAGATGAGCCCGTAATCGCCATTTCAAACAAGACGACTTGGCCTGGTAAGGCAAACATGAAAATACTAGTAAAGCTCGTAAACCAAACATCGAAGCCACTCGTTCTACCCATCGCTCCAAAACCTACCATGCCGGCAAAGAGCACTATAGCTGGAGCGCCAGCGGCATCCCGCATACCAGACCAAAATGCATCGCTTCGATTCTGAAATCGATGGACTACTAAACCCTCCGGCGAATTCTCGTTAGGATTTATATCGGGTTGACTTTTTAAAAACATCACTCGATTGTAAAAGCTAGAGAAAAATCTTGCTTATATTTTAAGGGGATTGAGCGCCCAAGTAATATGCTCATAGACCATAGCATCTGAATGCTCTAGAGCACTATTTAAAGCTTGCCTTATCAACTCTTTTTCAGCAAAAGTGACTTCTGATGAATCGAGCGCATTGCCCATCGCTACCGCTAAATTACGTCGCCATCTGCTATAGCCAATACGCCGTATGGCACTCCCCTCATGACGTTGTTCAAATTCATTTTCGGTCCAAGACCAAAGATGTAAGAGACTCGCCCTTCCTAAGCCATGACGCTCTGCATAATCGGGCAATTGTGTACGCTGAGCAAATTTATTCCAAGGGCAAGCTAGTTGACAGTCATCACAACCATAAATCCGATTGCCTATTGCCCTTCTAAATTCCACAGGAATAGCTGCAGGATTTTCAATCGTTAAATAGGAAATGCATCTTCTCGCGTCCAATTGGTACGGCGCAGTAATGGCTTGCGTAGGGCACACATCAATACAAGCGCTACAAGTACCGCAATGAGATTGCTCTTCCTGATCCATTGGCAAAGGGACATCAACCAAGATCTCGCCCAAAAAGAAAGTGGAGCCAGATTCTCGATTAAGTAATAAGGTATGTTTACCGCGCCAACCTAAACCCGCTTTGCGCGCTAACTCTACCTCCATCAGGGGCGCAGAGTCTGTAAAGACGCGATAGCCAAAAGAACCAATATGACCTTCTATTGCCTTAGCAAAATCTTGCAAACGATGTCGCAACACCTTGTGATAATCACGACCACGGGCATACATTGAGACAACCGCCGCTGAAGGATCGGCTAGGCGTTGCCACTCCTGATCAAGATTAATTGCAGGTGATAAGTAATTCATGGTGACGCAAATGACTCTCACCGCACTAGGCACTAGCATCTGAGGATTAGAGCGCACCAAGGCATGTCGCGCCATGTACTCCATCTGACCATGGCGCCCTTCTGCCAGCCATTCATTAAGGCGCTCGCTTGCAGATCCTAGATGGGTATCGGTAATGCGCAGACCATCAAAACCAAACGCAACCGCCTGCTTCCGAAGCCAATCACGCAGATTTTCTTGGTCTAGATTTTTAGGAACAAAGGAAGATGGCATCAGGAATTCAGAATAGGTTCAAATAATTGAATAAACTAGGGCTATGGCAATAGACTCATACTCTCAGCATTGTAGGCAGGAAGCGGATACTACTGCTTTAGCTCAACGCTTTGCTAAAAGCCTGGCTCAATTTCTTATTGCTAACCCAGCCTCCCACCTTAATATCTCCCTAAAAGGTGATTTGGGAGCGGGCAAGACCACCTTTGCACGTTATTTAATTCAGAGTATGGGTTATGTTGGTCGTGTAAAGAGCCCTACTTACACCCTGTGCGAGCCTTATCCCTTAGCACTTGGGGATAATCTGCCAGACACCCCTCTCGTGGCCTACCACTTTGATCTCTACCGTATGCGTAGCCCCCTAGAATGGCAAGAGGCAGGATTTTCAGAACATTTTGATACTCCTGGGTTCTGCCTCATTGAGTGGCCCGAAAAAGCAGAAGGAACACTTCCCGCGTTTGATATTCAAATTCACCTAATTGCTGATAAAGAGGAGTATGAGCGAGATATTATCTTGAGCGCGTACTCTAGCCAAGGCGCCCATATTATCGCAATGCTCGCGCCAGTCTCATGAGCAATCTAGAGAAACCAAGCCCCCCCAGAAGAAAGTACCTGAAGTCTGCGATTAAATTAATGGGCTTTGTATTGCTATTAAGTGAAATAGATATTGCCTGGGGTGCCAAAATTTTAGGCGTGCGTATTTGGCCCTCCGAAGACTACACTCGTATCACCTTAGAGTCCGATACTCCACTGCCAATTACCCAGCAAATTCTCAGCAATCCAGATCGCCTTGTAGTCGATGTTCCAGGAATGGAACTCAATTCCACGCTCAAAGACCTAGTGGCTAAAGTAAAGCCGAACGATCCATATGTATCGCAAATTCGGGTTGGCCAATTTCAGCCCGGTCTCGTGCGTTTGGTATTTGATCTAAAAGAGCCCGTGAAGCCACAATTGTTTACGCTAGATCCCATTGCGGGATACCAATATCGCATGGTACTTGATCTGTACCCAACAATCCCACCTGACCCTTTAATGGAACTCGTGAAAAGCAGTGCCCGTAAAGAGCAAGCATTGGAGAAGTCTAATCAAGAAGTTGATCTGATTGCGCAATTCGCTACTAGAAAAGAGATCCCGAGCACCCCCATTGCACAAGCCATTCCCGAGGTAAAAGAAAGCCCTAAGCCTGCCAAATATAAGCGTCTTATTACGATTGCAATTGATGCGGGGCATGGTGGAGAAGATCCAGGTGCGATTGGCTCAATGGGATCAAAAGAAAAGCATGTGGTTCTCTCCATTGCAAAACGTTTGAGTGAAAAAATTGAGGGTGAAGCCTATATGCGCTCCTTCCTGACAAGGGATGGTGACTATTTCGTGCCATTGAATATACGGGTACAAAAAGCACGGCGTGTAGAGGCAGATTTATTCGTATCAATTCATGCGGATGCTTTTATTGAATCAAATGCGAAAGGTGCCTCCGTGTTTGCACTTTCACAAATGGGTGCCAGTAGCACTATGGCGCGCTGGATGGCCAATAAAGAAAACTCCTCCGATCTGATTGGCGGCATCAATATCAAGACTCAAGACAAACAAGTAGCCAATCTCCTGCTAGATATGTCAACAACCGCCCAAATTAAAGACTCTCTACTGGTAGGCAACTCAATCCTAAAACAAATTGGTGGATTTGCAGCGCTGCATAAAGGAACGGTAGAGCAAGCGAGCTTTGCGGTGCTAAAAGCACCAGACATACCTTCAATTTTGGTTGAGACTGCCTTTATTAGCAATCCGCAGGAAGAAGCTCGTCTCAACGATGAGGCCTACCAGGATCGGATCGCTGAGGCGATACTGAAGGGAATCAAGGAGTATTTCTCTAAAAATCCACCCGTAGCTAAGCGTCTAAACTCTTAATAGACCAATGATTACAGGGCTTTGTAGGGCAACGCCCTGCAGACTGGGTGGACGCTGACCAACTTCTTGCTATAATCTTTTTCTTTACTGGGTCGGTAGCTCAGTCGGTAGAGCAGCGGACTTTTAATCCGTTGGTCGCGAGTTCGAATCTCGCCCGACCCACCAGTATCTATAAGCCCCACAGGTTAACGCCTGCGGGGCTTTCTCTTTATATTCACCTTTATATTCACCAAATGGTGAATATATTAAAAATTAGAGCAGATTTTCTCAAGCAGAATAAGCTCACAAAATTACTCATCATGTAGCTAAACTTAATCCACTTAGTAGCTCTCCTACAGAAAAGGCTCAAATGATATTTGGATTGCAAACCAAAAATGAGGCTTACATCACTGCCGTTTGGACCGCTTTACGACTAAGCCCCAAGGAGTTAAAGGAAGGTATTGAAACTCTTGAGCGGCTGTATGAGGAGACAACTGGCCAAACCTCGTGGTTTAAGAATGACCATGTTCTAAATAAGAGCCCATATGGACAGAAGCTCATTTTTTACAGAGATGTCACGGCCTTTCACAAAGAGCTGAAAGATAATGGCTGGGAAAAGAAGGTGGATTAGTTACCAACTGCAACCATGGGTTTATCTCCAATGATCGTCAATCGATATGCATTTTTTGGCCTATCTTCCCTTGTACGAATGACTTGATAAGTTGGCGAGCTAGTCATGCCGCAGAGGCCTTTGCCCTGCTGATCCCAATTGACTTCTAGCGTATGGTTGCCTGGCTCAATATAAAACTTAGCTGTTTCGCCAGTATCGAATATTCCCACTTTAGTGTCGTCAACCCAGAGCTCTAAGTAGCAGGCCCCTCCGAGCATGCCAACATCCCTAGTAACGTATATGGGGAATGTTCTTTTGACATCTGGTTCTTGATACTCCACTAGACGCTCTTTTGGAACGGGAGCGGCGTCTCTGGCTGACATGGCTGTGGTTTGAATCATTGACATGCAACCTGAAAGCCCCATTACAAGAAGGATGGGAGTAATAAGTAATTTTTCCAAAATAAGCCCTTTGTGCACGTGCGTGGCGGCCTATTTTTCTAGACAGTGCTGTTAATACTATTCCTTATTGGGCTAATATTGATCATATTGTTGTCTTATTTGGAAGAAGGTAAATGCAGTATGTCTCTTGTAAAGAAAATGCACGTGCAAGCCCAATTACCCAAAAGCTCTGATCCTGTAACCGTTGAGGGCGTAATCTTCGCAAATATTTCTGAGGCAGCTTTGCATTATGGACTGCAAGAAAAGACCGTTATAGCAAGATTGAAGTACGGCTGGTCTATAGATGACGCATTCAAGAAGCCGGTAAGGAAGTGGTGATTTTTTACACTTAATCAAGTGGGACAATTTTGCTCTTATTGTGGTCATATTGGTATTTAACAATAGAGCCATCTAAGAACTTTTCAATCGCCTCTTCAATTAACTCAAGCGGCAAAAGATACCATTCTCTGGGATGGGTAGCTTTTCCAAACCGATCCTTAATAGAGATATTGAGCCTAGCCTCACCAAAGAATCGATGCATTAAATTTTCAAACTTATTAGGATTGATATTTATCGTCTTATAGGTTCTGACTGGATATACTTCGGCCATTAGAAAAGTGGGATCGTCTTTGGTGTTTCGAATTCGAGTCTCAAGCTCCCCTGATGTGAATCCAATTTTGAATAGATTTCCATCTAACCTAGTGATTTCTGGCAGCGATGACAGGCTTCTCACTATGTAGATGTAACCCGTTTCTACTTCCTTGGCCAGCGGAGCCTCTCCGAATAGCGGCCCCGCAGTAGGCTCGCTGATTCTCCTGCCATTAGGGTCCTTATAAAGCTCTCTAGCTAGCGATCTCAACAGATGCCTACCCTCGGTGCCATTATCAAAAATGATTCTAAGGCGGGCATTTTTCTTGCCGTTTCGTGTATGAGGGTCATTCACCTCTGCAACATAGACCATCACACCTTTGAGCACGAATAGACCCCCCGCCTCAATATCTTGCTCATTAGCAAAGCGCATTGTCTTCCGCTCTCCTGAGGATATTTGAGCCGCAACCTTATCAAATACGGGTTTGAATTGGTCAAAATCTTGGCATCGCGTTCGGTTGGCTACATCTTGAGGTCTAGCTGCGCCTACTCTTGCGTGCTTGAAGGTAAAAATATCATCAACGGACTCGCTTAACAGCTCATCATCCAAGCTTAAGATTTCATCTAATGACTGCGGTGCTGAGGTTATTGCGCTACTTAGAAGCTTATGCCTATCAAAAGGTTGTAGCTGCCGAACGATATCCCCTTTATCGCGATAGGACTGAAGTCTAATTTGAAGAATGTGCTCGGATACAGTTTGCTTTCTGCTTGACTCGCCAGGCAAGTGGCCGTACCTATCAATAAATTGATTGATTTCTTCGAAGCCTTTTTCAACAATAGAGTCCGAAGACGACCGAACCACACTGCTTGGCTTAACATCAAGCAGTCCCAGTTCGTCATCCTCTTTTAATAGATCGTCTAATGTCTTTCGAGGCATTGTTTACTTTACTCTTGCGCCATTTTCTTGCGTTTTGCCTCGCGAATCCATGCCAAAGCCTCCGCCATTCTCTTTTCCATCGGATTTGAGCTAGTCAAGCTCGGCTCAGTGCCGTGATCCTTCTTAAATTGTTGAATACGAGGAAACAATGAAACGGCCTCTTCCTCGCTCATAGAGATTCTGGTTGATGTAATAGCGCTATGAATACTTTTTAAAACATCAGACGTTACAGACTTGGACATTATTTCGTAGGCCCGCTGGAATGGGTTAATTGAATCAATCAAATCAATATTTAACTCTTCGATATTGATTAACTTCTCAGCCATCCTCACAAAATTAATATTTCCATTTGAGTCCATTGAGGCTGCAGGGCTCTTCATTACTGCATTTGCAACAACCGCCTGACGTATTTCCTCAACCTCTGCTCCGCTCAGGTCGGGATATTTTTTCTCAATAACTTTGGGGATATAAACCTGATTTACAACCTCTGGTGCATATTCCTCCGGATTCATTGCGGCACGCAGTATGGTTTCATCCTGATAAATAGCGGCAGATAAGTCGTTTAAGTCATTTTCAAGAATTTGCCTTGTTCTCGGAGTAGAAGGTTCCGCAAAACCATTGATAGCGATAGTGCTACCGCCATCGGTGTAATCGATATCGATCTTGCGGCGGGATCCATCCAACTCATCCGCATCCTTTTTAGTTTTGAATTTAAAGTTTGGGGCTAACACCTGCTCCATCAACAGGGAGCACGCTATCGCCTTAAGCATATTGTTTACAGCGTTTGTTACGCGATCTTCACTGGTATCTGGCTCAGCAATTAAGTTAGTGAACTGTGCGTGTGACTTGCCAGGCGCGTCTCGGGTAGCACGGCCAATGATCTGAATAATTTCAGTAAGAGAGCCTCGGTAACCGACCGTTAAGGCGTGCTCACACCAGATCCAGTCGAACCCCTCTTTAGCCATTCCAAGGGCGATGATGATGTCTACGTCATCCTTATTCTTGATATCCCGAAGCGATGCCATGACAAGCTCTCTGTCAGAACTATCGTCGACCAAATCGGCCACTTTAACGATGTTTCCTTGCTTAGTTTTAACTGTATAAAAGCCCGTTTTCTGGTCCTTTTCTATTACTTCGCCAATGTGGTCAAGGATTCGGTCAGTTTCATCATATTTGTCAGCGGTTGAGGCGGCTGAGTTGACGTTAGGAATATGAATGATTGTCTTAAGTTTTGAATCAAGAATCTCTTCAATAGCATCAATATATCTGCCACGATAGAAGTGATAACCAATTCCTAGCGTTTTGAGATTCTTATAACCATTGAGCTGCTCATAATATGTGTAGGTCACCTTGGTGAACTTAGCTTCATCCTCTGGACTCAATACAGGCGTGGTGTCACCACGGAAATATGACCCGGTCATAGCTAAGATATGCGAATTGCCCTCAAGCATCAAGGCGCGCACTACTTCTCCTAGTCGATTATTTTCGTCAGCTGACACATGGTGAAATTCATCTATGGCAACGAGAGTATTAGCGAATGCTTTAGCGCCTAACTCGTCAAATGCAAAACGAAAAGTAGCGTGTGTGCAAATTAGGATGCTATCGCTGGAGTTCATAAAATCAGAAAACGCTTGAGTTTTTCGAACTCCTCCAGCATCAGTTAGATTCCATTTGGGGTTAACCTCCCAATCCGCGAAGAATCCGCCCGCTGTAAGTTTTGTGGATTTAAACGATGCGCCAATGGATCGCTCTGGCACCGCCACTATTACTTTATTAATGCCTTGATTCGCTAACTTATCTAAGGCTATATACATCAAAGCCATTGATTTACCCGAAGCAGGAGGAGCTTTAATCAAAAGATATTGTGAATTTCTAGAGTCAAAAGCTCTGGACTGCATCGCCCGCATTCCAAGGCTATTGGTTAACTGGCTTTTACCAGTCTGCGCGTACTCTACTGTTACAAAATCAGTCATCATTCATCTCCTAAGTCAAACAAGCTTACTTGCTTAACCTTTTCTTTTGGTTTTTCATCTTTAAGCATTCTTGAGTAAAGTTTAAAAAGGTGCTCTAACCGCTCTTCATCATTATTAAAACCCCTGCCTATATAAATAGATTCAAATGCGTCATCTAACTCTAAGTGAGCATCTAGCAGATCAGTTGGCATTGTTTCTGGGTTATATAGCCAGGCAATGGTTTTGCCAAAGTGACTTTCGCGGACTCGCAATATTTTCAAGGCAAATTGTTCCAGCATCAATTGCTGCTCAGAAGACAAATCAGGCAATGGAAAGGTGTTGTACACCAACGTATTCGAGTACCTATAGTCAGTTTTTAATCTACCGCCCACGGCAGCTGTCCAAATAGCATGCAGTTTTGAAGATATAACTGAGAATAGATAAAGCGGAGCATCATAAATTCCAAAGGCTGAATTACTCATTACTACTGAGCTATCCAGTACACCCGCAGAGATGTACATGCGATCCTCAGATGACACTCCAGGCACAATAATTGAGTGGTCCTTGGCGCAATACATCTCTCTAAATTGGTATGGCTTTTCAGCTAGCGATTTTGTTCCCGCATCTATGCTATCCATTCGCATTTGGTAAGTAGCATCAATCCGTTTTGCAATTGGTGCGATAGATTTCGCAAACTCATAATCTTGATCTTCTATCCAAAGGCAATATCGTTCATGACCCCTAATAAATTCTTGTGAGCCAGACAATTGCTTAAATAGTCTCTCGCTATCTGGATAGACATTAATAATCTCACGCCTTTCATCGGGCGTTAAGATCAAGTTTCCACCATCGGCAGGCATATTGCCAAAACGCATGATTGGTAGCTTGGATTTTGCATTGCTAATACCATTGACAATAAGATTATCGCCGTCCGTAAGGTATGGGCTAATGTTCTCGACCACTCTTGATGTAGCGCCAGAATAGAGCGTTTTTTTACCTTTTTGAGACTCTCTCAATCCTATAACAACGCAAATAACACCCGCATTTTTGGCTGCATTGTTTTTCCATTTAAATGATTTATGGGCAAAAAATATTTCTACATCTTGTGAATAGATGTGTGGCCATAAAAGGCCGACTTGCTCGCCTTGAGAGATTGAGTTTGTAGTAACAAAAGCGCATTTAGCGTGGGTCGCTTTGCAGTATTCAGCGCCTTTTAAAATCCAGCAGGAAACATAGTCCAGCTTTTTAAATTTCGCCGTAACAGGAGAGAACACTCTAATAATATCTTCTTTTTGCTCTTTAGTTTGCTGTGCCCGACCGAGGTAAGGCGGGTTTCCAGCCAAAAATGTTTCATAACCCTCTTTATTTGGACAGACCGCCAACCAATCCATTTGGCAGGCATTTCCATGTGCGATTTGGCCACTCTCCCGCAAGGGCAATGAAGGTGGCGCCGTACCAAACTCAGCCTTAAAGAGCTCATTCATCTGGTACTCAGCAATCCATAGCGACAGCTTTGCAGTTTCAGTTGCAAAGTCGGCTAGCTCGATCCCGAAGAACTGGGAAAGTCTAATTCCTGTCATTTGCAGTGCAGCTTGGGTAGACACCTTTTTAAGCCGCTCAAAGATTCGGGACTCTAATTTTCTAAGCTCCTTATATGCAATGATCAAAAAGTTTCCAGAACCGCAGGCTGGATCAAAAACGCGAATCTTATAAATACGCTCCAGCAGCTTTCTTAACTTTGACTCGTTTGAATAGGCGCTTACAAAATCTTCCTCTAAAGAGATAAGGAAAAGAGGTTGCAGAACCTTCATGATGTTCGGTACTGAGGTGTAATGCATTCCCATATCACCGCGCATCTCAGGCTCAACAACTGCTTGAATCATAGAGCCGAAAATATCAGGGTTAATCTCCCTCCAAACCAATGAACCGCACTCCTTTAAGAGCCTTCTAGCTCTCGGAGAAAACTTTGGTATATTTGATTTGGTGGAAAAAAGCCCTCCGTTGACATACGGAAATCGGTTTGCAAACTCTGGAATATTCGATCTCTTATTATCAGGAATATTCATGACATCGAAAATTAGATCGATGGTTTTAGCTGTATCTGAGCCATCTTCCTTTGTCAGAGTCAGAAGAGTGCTTGTAAATAAAGCTGGCTCAAAAATCGAAGTATCTTCTGCAAAAAAACAAAAGAGCATCCTAGTCATGAATATATTTAATTCATGGGTATGGGTTGCCGATGTCCATTCTGGATTAGCTTCCAGTATTGCGTCATAGAGCTTGGCTAGTCTTGCCGTAGCTTTTATGTCAGCCGGATTTTCCGCCACTCCCTCATAACGCTCAATACCAGCTAAGGGTAGAAAAAAATCAAAACTATTGTTTAGTAAATCAAACCTGGCATCATAGGTCACTTCAGTCTTTAGATCTCTTGCGAAAAATTCTATGCCATCGGTGGCGAAAAGAAATCTCGGTACATGCTTTTTAGTCAACGGGTCAAGCAGCATCTTTTCTACTTCTGATGCAGACTGACCTTTGTTTGCCGTCCTATAAAAGAACTTCTTTTTCCAAAGAACATCGCCCTTTGCTGATGCTTCATTTGATGAACCTTGCTTTAATTTTGTAATAGTAGCTTTTGGAACATCATATAAAGCAAAGAAATCAAAAAGGAATGAGTCCTTATTAAATGGCTTATCAGCCAATTCCTTTAGGCCAGACTCAATATCGGCAATATTCATGTTTGAATTCGTTTTTTATAAGTTATTGATTTTATAGGCTTCTAGATTAAAAACGCGAAAATTGGCTAATCACCTCAGTTATATGAGTAATTTTGTATGGGAATAGGATTGCGAATGAGCCGCCATGAGCCTAGACTGTTACTTTTCTTGCCATTCATATCTAATGAAATACCTAGCCACCCTACTATTACTTCTTTCGCCTATCGTCCATGCCCAAGCCATCTACGATGCCAATGGGGCTTACAAAGGCTACCAGCAGACATCACCGAGTGGAGTGACAACTACATATACGCCGCAGGGACAGAGTGTTGGCTCCTCTCAGGTGGATAACGGACAAACTAACTACTACTCCCCCGCTGGTTCATACCAAGGCACCGCAACTGCCGCTCCGGCCCCCGCTATGCCAAATACCACAATCAATACTCCCCGCCAGGCCCCGCAAGCACCTGTTATGAAGGGCTGGTAATGAGTGGTCCAACCCACACCATTCGCGTCTACTCTTCGAAACGAATCAACCTAAAAACTGGCCAAGAAGAGCATTCGCTTTATTACAGAACTCTTACGAACATTGAGGCTATGGGTGCGACAGTGATCAACAATTGGTTTGGAGTGCAAGAATCAGTCCTGGACGCAGAGGGCAAGATCCTTGCGACAACACTACATAAAATGATGAATCCCCCTTCCGGAATAATTAAGACGGGGAAACCTACAGTCGACACTCTTAAAGCCCTGGGCGAAGTTATCCCAGCCTCAGAACTAGGCAAGCAGGCTGAACAAAAAGCAATTTCTGAGCTTGAGTTCGCAAAAGCAGTAGAAGAGCAACAAAGAGAAAACAGGGGGAGAGTGCAAGCAATCCCAGTCGAAAAAACCGTGCGGCAACGATTTAAATTTTAGAAGTAAAAGCCTTAGTAGCTCGCTCCATACAGCTTGAAAGAGATTCAAGCCTCTTGTACGAGAGTTTTGTTGGTATTACTCTCTTCTTGCGGGCATCGCCCTGAGCAATCAGATTTATGTATCCCAGTGAGCGAAGATTTGTTACTCGCTTATGAAGAGTCGCTTGAGAGCCCAAGACTTTTAGATTAATCAGATCCCCGACAAGAATAGATCTACCAGCCTGATCATCGATCATGATGCTATTTAGAAGTAAGGCCTCAATAGAGTCCAACTTGCGGATGCTACTTTTAGTATTTAATACATCAACTAACTTGAGAAACCGAATATAAGAATTAGGTTTTGTCATGCGTTAATGCTACTCCTATCAGGCTCTGTGTCGTGATTATTCTTATAATCACGACAGCATTTGATGGCATTTTCTTCATTCTACTAACGCCATGAACTTCTTAAGCACCAAAATTCGCCCATTCAACTCATGAGCTTAATTTTTAAACCATCAGTACATCATAGAACCTTTTAATCTCGGGCTCACAGTGGACATCGCTAATTTTGATCGGGCGCTTCAATCTGATACCCGCTAATGTTCGACACCTACTTAATGCTACGTATGCCTGTCCAGAGGCAAATGTCCCACCAGCTAAATCTATATTTACTTCACTCATGGATTTACCTTGGCTCTTATGAATAGTTATAGCCCATGCCAGCATCAAAGGAATCTGTTGATAGCCCCCGACTACTAATGAAGTAATTTTTCCAGTTGCGAGATCTATTTCATATTTATAGGCTTCCCATGCATGGCTGGCGACATCAAATATGGTCGAGGTAGATTCACCCTGAATCTCAATACGGACAGTGTTACCAATAAATTCCTTTACCGTCCCAATCGTTCCGTTTACCCATCGTTTTGGTGTCATTTGGTCATTAGCCGTAAACATGACATGAGCTCCTATTTTTAGGATTAGATTGACTGGTGAAGGTAAGTTGCGATCGTCTAAATTAAACGTACCTTCTAATACCCCTAAAAACTCTATGGAGCCCCCATCAACAGCGTCTAACGCTGCCTCGTTTATAGAATCAGCCCTCTTATTAGTCGTTGTAAGCGTTATTGCATAGGGTCTCTCATCCCCCTCTTTTGGATAGCATTCCCTATTTAAGATTTCTATCGCCTCTTCAATATCCTCATTAACTCGAATCTGATTAAGGATATCCGTGAATTGCTTGTCCTTTTGACGAAATATTTTTTTTAGCTCAATCATCGTCATTTTCTTGCCACTCAAAGCCATTGCATTGAAAAAGAAGGCTTCGTCATAGCCTCTATCCTTGAGCAATTCCATATCGCTATCAGTAACTACTGGTGGCAATTGAAAGAGATCCCCAACAAACATAACCTGAATTCCACCAAAAGGCTTTCCCTGTTTGGGTCCATTGGCACGAAGGAATAAATCTATAGCATCTATGATGTCAGCTCTCACCATGGATATCTCATCAATGATTAATAAGCGAATACCTTCATACATGCGCTTATCCTTAACGATTTTAATATCTTCTTTTGGAAATATAATTCTCGGAGGCAGGTGAAAGAAGGAGTGGATTGTGACCCCCTTGACTTGTAAAGCTGCAACGCCTGTTGGGGCAACCACTACTACATTGCCAGATACCTTATCTCTTAGGTATCCTATTAGCGTAGTTTTCCCTGTTCCCGCCTTTCCGCTGATGAAAATTAAAGGATCGTTAGCATCTATAGCACTAATGACCGCTTGATAATCTGGTGTGATTTCAATTTCTTCGTTATCTTGAAAGGAAGAGAGCTTGCCGATAGATTGCACCGCCTTATTTTCGATAGTGGCTCTCATTAAACGATGCAGTAACGGTTATCTTCAGCAATTATCCGGAAATAATTGCCGCTTGATGAGAAGTGCTCACCCATCACTTTTTCAGCATATGCTTTGTAGTCAAAGCTAAGTCTGAGGTCTTCTGGCATCTGAAAGTCAAATGCCTCTTCAATAATTTGACTCGCAAAGTCTTCATCAGAAGAAAAGTGACCACAATAGGCATTAACAACCTCATTCATTGGGCGAACTCCTATTTTTTCAAAATACCGCTCTATCAGAGAATTCTCAAAATCTGGGTATCTAACTCTACCCACCATAAACCTTCCCCATGCCCACATATTGAATGTATCAAGGTATGGGTTGTGAAAAAACTGCGCGACACCGGCCGCATTGGAGCAGCGGATTTCGCTCGCCGTAGCATCAGGAAACTTTGCCGCCATCAAGGCCTCTACTACCTTCTGATCCCTTACTTCGTTCAGATTGACCCATAAACCAACTGTTGGGGTAAGTTCATTGTAGAAAAACGCCTGGTTATCGTTGGGGTGCTGCAAGGGTTTGTTATTTTGATTCATTAAGTTACTTCCTTTTTTTAGTTTTTATCGGGTATGTCTCAGCCAACCTTAAGCGGGTAAAAATCCTGTTCGTCATCCAAATACGTATTTATATGCTGCGTTCATCTCCCATCTCCTCTTGAGTTCTTATGCCTTAAGTATGCCTAGGAACCAGAATTTCTATATGAAAGAAACAGCTACTAAAGTGTCCTTATTCGTCATATTAGAATTGGACTTAACCCCTTATAATTTCTGCCGGCAGATATTTTTAGAGGTTTTCGGGAGCCGAAAAGATTGCCGGCCAAGGCAATCTGCGCATCACCCCATACCCTAGGATGGGAGGCTGCCCACAGCCGATGTGATGATTTGGGGCGGAGCCGTCGCTTGACCAGTCAAGCTAAATAGGTAATTCAAGCAACGTACAGATCACCTCAAGGTGAGATGCGTTGCATCCCAGAGAATGCAGGCTCAATTTATTGAGAATGAATTAGGCTGGGTGATATTACGTATTTAGCTTGACTTTCAAGCGACCCGAAAACCTCCGCAGGAGGTGCGCAACGCAGTGAAGATGACGTAAGGACCATCCAGGTCCAAATCGACCTACAACCCATATGCAATATGGGCGTGTTCAACGTCGCCAGAGGGGATGGAGGTGATGCTAGTCATGAGTTTTGCTAATTGCACATTTTTATATCTAAATAGACATCTAAGTGCGGCTACTAATATGCGCAGATAGATATCGACTTAGTGACCGCTACTAGTAATGGACTATAAATTTATATCCATTAAAGGTCATTTATTCATTGCCCTAACTAAATTTAGGGCCTCGAGAAGTTCGGTAGCTAATGGCTTATGGCCATCCAAATCAAATTTTCCTAAAATCTGTCCCACCTTTATCAGCCTAAGATGATCCTTTAAAAGGCCTTTATTTTTATCCTCGACCTGAATGTTGTCAGCCAATACCTTTGCCAACTTTGTATCTGCGCTTGATGTGTCTCGCGCCATCTTCTTAACCCGTTCTATTTCCCATTTTTTATCAAGCTCGATCTTATATTCATGCTTATCTTTGAGGTCTTTTAAGTCTATTTTCGCCAAACGAACCGGCTCCATTCCCGCTTGAATATTTATCTTTAATTCTTGATTGAGGGCTTCCAGCATAGAGTGCTCTTTTTTTATCGTATCTAATTTCTTCAGTTTTTTTATAAAGACCGCGCAATAGACTAAGAGTAATGACTCTAAGAGAATTAATATCCTAGCCAGCGTATAACGCAAATTACTATCCGATATCTCTTGCGCGTTATCAGCATCCTTCTCTATTAGCTTTTGTTCCAAACCCCTTAATTTAAGTGCCAAGAGGTACTTCTCGGTCTGCTCATTTGATAGGCTTGCTTTTAGGAAAGCTGTACTTACCCCTAAATTAACCTTAACTTCTTCAGCGCTAGCGTTATATCCAGTCATAATTAATAGCATGAGGATTAATGGTGAATATTTCATTTATGCCTTCTTTGCCGCTGGACGTAGTAATGCAAGGAAGTCGTCTTTGCATACAGTTAAAAATCTTCCCGCAATCTCTTTGGGAACTTTACGAGTAATCGGGAGCTCTTCCCAGTAACCACCACTGTTTTTTCGGTGCTCTGTGATAGGTGCACCAACAGCCATTGCTTCCTTGTATTCCTTTTCGATCGCAGGCTTATTTGTATATAGCAATACAGTATCAATTCGCTCATCTTCATTTATGGTCGTCAAACAGTCAACCACCCGAGAGGTGAAGGTACTAGCAGCTCTACCCGTTTTTTTTGATTGTTCAAATTCAACTCCATAACGCTCCGCACGCTCTCCTGGAATTCCTGTATCAACTAACCATGTCATGTCATGCTTTTTCAAGCCGATTTGATTTCTTTGTCCACCACGTGTCTCTGGCTCAAAGTCAACAATTCTGCCTTGCTCAAGCTCAATGAGCGTTAGCACTTGCAGCACGATATCGTGGTACAGGCAGTTTTGATTTAGAGCAGATGGATCTTTGGCGTAGCGGTAGGGGTAGACTTTTTCAGAGTGCCTCTCTATGAAATCCAATCCCGCAAGGGTCAAAGTTACAATTTTCTTTGGCAATCCATCGTACCCACCTGTTTTGGCGTTCTGCACTCTTAAGAGTCCACGATCAATCAATTTTTGAACTTTGCCATATTGATTTGATCCACCAACTCGCTCCAAAATCGGAATCGTTGATTTCTCACACTTATAAACCCAAGCCATAATTTTCACGACTCGAATATCACCTACCTGGCGTGGCGAGAGCTCTCCTAAGGCCAGCGCCCTCGCTTTCTGCATTCTCCCTTTAAACTCCTCTTTTACCTGTTCATCATGCCGATCAAGCTTTTTTCTGAATATCGCTGGAATTGATTCGCTCATACTATGCCCCTAATATTAAATTTCCAGGGGTCAAACGACCCCTGAATTGCCTTTGGCACAAACCTATATGCAAGCTTGGGCGGTGTGAGACGAAACTTTTCTCTCAATAGACATAACTGTGGCAATTGATTTTGGATACCGGTTATCACGCTGCCATTTCCAGATCGTGCTGTAGTCCACATCGATAATTGCCCCCAGTTTTCGCTCTCTACTCGGGCTCGTGATGCTAAGGCGCCGATACCAGTCCGCCAAAATGAAGCGCATATCACGCGAAATGTAGCGCTTGAGTTCAATATTGAGCCTTGACTCTATTTTCAGCACATGGGCATATAGATCTGTAATGTGATCAACGGAAATATTGCGACCAGAGTCTAAATACTTCTTACTCGTACCTTTAACATTGCCCTGCAAATACTGCTGGAGTGCATTTTTGCTGATAATGAATTTTTGATCGGCTAACAAATCCGTCAAATCTTGGGAACTGAGTCTATATTTTTGCCTCAGCTCCCGTAGTTTCTGAATGCGCGGATCACTGAGCATTAAACCGTTGACCGCTTTACTTCCTTTACTGCTCGTGATGCTCGCTAGCTTTGATTTAGAGTTTGCTCTGATCAGTGGAATGATTTTCTGTTGCGACATATAGACTCCTGTATTGACTCGTATATATATGTACGCCTGGGCGATAACATCATCACGCGGTTACAGACTTAT